>JADEYI010000044.1_pt1 | contig 242360 bp, 222 predicted proteins | sample 8542331 | NCBI WGS metagenome assembly JADEYI01 (sample SAMN16510988, study PRJNA670497) | mine drainage metagenome | isolation source: biofilm near Copperflume 1 | place: Germany: Marsberg coppermine Kilianstollen | collected 2018-02
TGCAGAAAAAGTCGCAGAGTATGAACGGCACCCAACACAACAAGCCGCAGCCGCCGCCGCCCCCTCCGCCGCCCCGGCCGGCCACTAGCCGACCAAATCAATTGACATGTCCCCTCGATTTGGCGCAAAGCAATTGTACTATTCCGGCGAGGTGAGCGATGGCGACACGTGCAGTGAAACGGGTGGTGCTGACCGGGGCGAATCAGCCGCTTGAGTTGTGGGAGCGGCCGGTGCCCGCCCCCGATCCGGGTGGCGTGATCGTCCGCGTATCGATAGCTGGCGTGTGCGGCACCGATGTCCACCTTTGGCGCGGCGATCTCCCGCTGCCCAATCCGATCGTGCTCGGCCATGAGGGAATCGGCACGATCGAGGAACTGGGATCGAAAGCCATTACCGACTACGCCGGCGTTCCCATCCGCCTTGGCGATCGCGTTTATTGGCAGCCGGTACGCCAGTGTCATCATTGCTATTACTGCACGGTCGCGAAGGATTTCTCGCTGTGCGATAACGCGATGGAGGGGCTCTTCCGCCACGCCAACGAGCCGCCGTCGGGTTGCTATGCCGAATATTCGTGGCTGCCCGAAGGGATGGCCTTTTATCGTATCCCGGATGACACCCCGTCGGAGGCGATCATCGCATTCGGCTGTGCGATGCCGACCATCCTGCAAGGTATCGAACGGCTCGGCGGAATCGCGCTCAACCAGGCGGTGGTGGTCCAAGGCTGCGGTCCGGTGGGACTCGCCGCCACCTTTTTGGCGCGATTGTCCGGCGCGCGCGAGGTGATTGTAATCGGCGCGCCGCCGGCACGACTGGAGATGGCCCGGCGGCTGGGTGCGACCACCACTATCGATCTCACAAAAACCTCGGAAGCGGATCGGCTCGAGCAGATCCGCGACCTGACCGATGGACACGGCCCGGAGGTGGTGATCGAAGCGGCAGGCCATCTGTCCGCCTTCCCCGAAGGGGTGAAACTGGTGGCCAAAAACGGCCGCTATCTGGTGGTGGGGCTATGGTCGGCGCCCGGCACCGTGCCGTTCGAACCACGCTACATCAATAACAATAACATCAGAATCGTCGGCACCGCGCTGGGTCAGCCGTCCCATCTGTATGGCGCGATCCAGGTCGCCCGCGCGCATCACCGGGATTTCCCGCTGGCCGAAGCGGTAACGCATCGGTACGGGCTGGGAGAAGCCCAAAAGGCGCTCGATTCGGTGGCCCGGCTCGAAACTATCAAGGCGGTGATCATCCCGAGTAGCTGAACACGCGTGCCGCAACCGCAGAGCGCATGCTACGCAATGAGGCCCCTAACCGGCGGGCGCTTCTTTCATCCGCGACAGCACACGTTCGAAGGCTTCGAGTGTGGCGCGATCGAACAGCACCAGCTCGACGCGATTGAGCGAACTGCCGCGGTTCAGATGATCTTGAATGACAGTGAGCATCACTTCGGCGCAGCGATCGATCGGGAACCCCGCGATGCCGGTTCCGATCGCCGGAAACGCGATCGAATCCAGCCCGCGCTCGTGTGCGCAGCGCAACGAATTTTCAGTCGCCGCGCGCAGGTTTGCTTCCGTCGTTCGACCGCCCAGGCTCATGCTGGCCGCGTGAATCACGTATTTGGCCGGCAGGTTTCCGCCGCCGGTGACCGCCGCCGCGCCCAGCGCGACAGCTCCGATCCGATCGCATTCCTGTGCGATAGTGGGGCCGCCCTTGCGCCGAATAGCGCCCGCCACTCCGGCGCCCAACACCAGATCGTTGTTGGCGGCATTCACAATCGCGTCCACTCGCGACTCCGTGATATCGCCCTGCCGCAGTATCAACTTAGTTCGGAACGGCGAACCCATATCGGCCTCCACCATGGACATCGCTGACTGGGACAGCACTGCGATCGTTCATCTGCTATTATCGTCCGCGTAGCGGATGTGTGAAGCGAGCGCGGGGGCCGCGGTGCCCCGTCTTTTCCCATTCTCCCTGCCGACTCTTGCCCTGCTGATCAGCGCGTTGCTGTGCGGCGCCGGATGCCGCCGCGCGGCCACCATCCCGCCCGGCTATATACAGGTCGATATCGAAACTTCGCCGCTGAATCTCGATCCGCGCTTCGCCACCGACGCGATTTCCGGCCGCATCGACGAGCTGATGTTCGATTCGCTGGTACGGCTGGATCAGCATCAGCGTTTCGTCGGCGATTTGGCCGATCAAATTGAGCGGCCCGGCCCGACCAGGCTGGTGTTTCATCTGCGCCGCGATGTCCGCTTTTCCGATGGCCGTCCGCTTACCGCTCGCGATATCAAATATACCTACGAATCGACGATCGATCCCCGGTCGCTTTCGAGCAAGCGGGCGGGCTTCGCCGAACTGGCCGCAATCGACACGCCCGACGACTTCACGGTGGTCTTCACCACTCGCGGCCCCTATGCCCCGGCGCTCGAAATGGCGATGCTCGGGATCGTGCCGAATGGCGCCGCGGCGCGACCGCGCGGGACGGTCGGAACGCCGCTCGGCTCCGGACCCTTCATGCTGACAGCTTTTGTTCGTGACGATCAGGTGTTGCTGCGGCGAAATCCATACCTGCCGGCGACCGCCGGCACGCCCGCGGGGATTCGGTTCAAAATCGTACCCGACCCGACCGTGCGCGCGCTGGAATTGGTCGAGGGTAGCTGCGATCTGGCGGAAAACAATATCGAACCGGATCTGCTGGCATATCTCGGGCGCAAACCGGCGCTGGTGGTCGATCGTTATCCCGGCACCGCCTATCAATATCTCGCGTTCAACTTTCGCGATGCGCGGCTGCGCGACCTGCGCGTGCGCCAGGCGATCGCCTATGCGATCGATCGCCGCGCGATCATCGACCATCTGCGCGATCGCACGGCGCGCGCCGCCAGCGGAATGCTCTCGCCCGAAAATGAGTACTACCGCGGCGATGTGAAGCTTTATCCTTACGATCCCACCACCGCCGATCGGCTGCTCGATGCGGCTGGCTATCCGCGCGCCGCCGACGGCATGCGCGCGCTCGAATTCGTTTACAAGACCACCCCGGAGGGCGCGCGGCTGGCGGAAGTTTTCCAGGCGATGCTGCGGCGGGTAGGAATTCAGTTGCGGGTGCGAGTCAATGAGTTCGGCACGTTTTACGGCGATATCGCGCGCGGAAATTTCGATCTCACCTCGATGCAATGGGTGGGAATCAACGATCCGCATCACTATTACATGGTGTTCGATTCGCGAATGACGCCGCCACGCGGGCTGAATCGCGGTGACTATGCGAATCCTGAAATGGATCGGCTGGTGGAAGCCGGCGATGCGGAGCTGAATTCGGATCGCCGCCGGGCGATCTATCTTAAAGTCCAGCAACTGGCCGCCGCCGACCTACCCTATGTTTCGCTGTGGTGGCAGGACAATGTCGTGGTGATGCAGCGCGGCCTCGATGGCCTTCGTCCTTATCCGAACGGCAGTTTGCGCTCGCTGACGGATATTACCAGCAGGCGGGAGCCGACCTCGGAGCGCGCTCGATGAGAAGCTATTTCATACAGCGGATACTGAGTCTGATCCCGGTTGCGATCGGTGTGGCGACCCTCACTTTCGCGCTGATACACATGATCCCCGGCGATCCGGTGGTCGCGATGCTGGGCGACAGCGCTTCGGCGGCCGATATCGCCGGGATGCGCCACCAACTCGGCCTCGACCTCCCGCTCTATCAGCAATACGGTTCCTACCTTTATGGACTGGCGCATGGCGACCTCGGCAACTCGATTCAGACCCGCGAGCCGGTCAGTCGAATCATTGGAGAGCGCTTTCCTGCCACGCTCGAACTTACGGTTGCGGGCCTGATCGCTGCCGTCCTAATCGCTTTTCCGCTCGGCCTGCTGGCCGGCGCAAACCCCGGCAGACCGGTTGACGCGGGTGCGATGGGCTTCGCGATTCTGGGCATTTCGGTCCCGCATATCTACCTGGGTCCGCTGCTGATGATTGTCTTCTCGCTCGACTTGCGCTGGCTGCCGTTGACCGGCCGCGGCGGCTTCGATCATCTGATTTTGCCTGCGATCACGCTGGGCGCCGCGCTGTCGGCAATTTTGGCGCGAATGCTGCGGCAAAGCCTGGTCGCGGTCGCCAACTCCGACTACATCCGCACCGCGATCAGCAAGGGACTCAGCCCCCGCGCGGCGCTGATTCGCCACGGGTTGCGCAACGCCTTGACGCCGGTGGTCACGGTGCTGGGGCTTCAATTCGGCGCCCTGCTGACCGGCACGATCGTAACCGAGATGATCTTCTCATGGCCGGGGCTGGGCCGCCTGATGATCGGCGCAATCAGCGCGCGCGACTACCCACTGGTCCAGGGCTGCGTGCTGACCTTTGCGTTGACCTATGTGATCGTTAACCTCCTGACGGATTTCGTTTATGGGTTTATCGACCCCCGGATTCGCGTAACGTGAGCGCCCATCGCCCTAAGATTTCGTTGGCGATCGGCGCAGGCCTGGTGATTACGCTGGTGCTGTGCGCCGCCTTCGGACCATTGCTGATCGGAATCGATCCCAACGCGATAGATCTCGCGCACACGCTGGCGCGGCCCGGTCCGGGTCATTGGCTCGGCTGCGATGCGTTGGGCCGCGACATGTTATCCCGGGTGCTATGGGGCGCACGTATTTCGCTCGCCGTCTCGACCATCGTAATCGCCCTGTCGCTGGCCGTGGGCAGCCTGATCGGCGGTTTCGCCGCAATTATAGGCGGACGTATCGACGAGTTGGTGATGCGCGCCGTCGATATCGTGCTGGCATTTCCCGGCTTCCTGTTCGCGATTGCGCTGGCCGCGATTCTCGGGCCCGGCTTAACCGACCTCGTAATCGCGCTGGCCGCGATGGGCTGGACCGGTTACGCGCGTCTGGTGCGCGGCGAGCTGCTGTCGCTGCGCGAACGGGAATACGCGCAAGCGGCGCAAGCGCTGGGCGCGACTCGCTCGCGCGTATTGTTTCGGCACCTGTTGCCCGCGCTGACCGGGCCAGTCGCAGTGCAGGCAACCTTTGGGATCGGCGGGATAATCATCGCCGAGGCCGCTCTGTCATTTTTAGGCCTGGGCGTACTGCCCCCCTCGCCAAGCTGGGGCAATATGCTCGACTCCGGACGCGCCTATCTGCTGGTGGCGCCTCATCTGACAACTGCACCGGGGATTGCGATCGGATTGGCGGTGCTTGGATTCAACCTGCTGGGCGACGGCCTCGCGCAATCGATCACGCAGAACCGTTAAGCCGGAATCGTCAGCCGCAAATCAAGCTCGATTCTTCAATTCGGCCAGAGATTTGCCGTAGGGCGGACGGGCGACGCCGCGCTCGGTAATGATCGCGGTGACCAATTCGGCGGGGGTGACATCGAAGGCCGGATTGAAGGTCTTCACGCCCCTTGCCGCAATCTGCTGGCCGGCAAACTCGGTTAGTTCGGTTCCGGCGCGCTCCTCGATCGGAATGTCATCTCCGCGGCCGCAATCAAGATCGATCGAGGAAAGCGGCGCCGCGACGTAGAACGGTACGTTATGCCGTGCCGCCATCACGGCCAGCGGATAGGTTCCGATCTTGTTGGCGACATCACCGTTAGCCGCGGTGCGATCGGTGCCGACAATCACGCAATCGACGCGCCCGGCGCGCAGCACCGTTCCAGCCATATTGTCGGCGATCACCGTGACCGGGATACGATCCTTGCGCAGCTCCCAGGCGGTCAACCGCGACCCCTGTAGGAAAGGCCGGGTCTCGTCGGCGATCACGCTCACCTGTTTGCCGGCCTCGCGTGCGGCGCGAACCACTCCCAGCGCGGTGCCATATCCGGCGGTGGCCAGCGCGCCGGCATTGCAATGCGTCAGGATGGTGACGGGGTTGCTCTCGATCAACTCCGCCCCATATTTTCCGAGCGCGCGATTGGCGGCCAAATCTTCGTGATAGATCGCCAGCGCCTCCGATCGCATCCGCCGAAACAGCGCGGCGGCATCGAGCGCCGGATTTTCGTCCAGGACGCGGCGCATCCGTGCGACCGCCCAGGCAAGGTTCACGGCAGTGGGCCTGGTCGCCTTGAGCGTGCGGGCTACCAACTCGAAGCGCCGCTGCGCGCGTGAGCCGCTGACCCCACGAATGCCCAGCGCAACCCCCATCGCCGCCGCGACGCCGATCGCCGGCGCGCCGCGAATAACCATAGTGCGTATAGCCTGGGCTACACCAGTATAGTCACGATAGGTCCGGATCACTTCACGCGCAGGCAACAGGCGCTGATCAATCATCCGTACGCTGTCGGCGCGCCACTCGATAGTTTTTACAGCCACTGGAAAATGTTTTTAATCATTAGCGCTGGTTGCAACTGCCTGTGAATATATCAAACCTTCACCTGCCTTCCGCCCGGCCGACAAGCTTTCCGAGCGTCCCCACCTGTTTCTTGAGACCCTGTAGCTCCGCCTCTTTTTGCTTGATTTTCCTGCGTAATTCGGCGAGGACTGAACGCGGACGAGGCTGGACCTGAGGCCCGCCCGCGCGTGCCCGGGATAGACCATTTTTTCGCGGCAAGGCGTCGATACTCCGTGAAGCAACTGAATTGGGCAGTAAAGTACATCAGCAACTGAGCACCCTCAATATGCGATGGACGAGCCAATCCATTATGCCCGGCGATCGCTTAGGGTACTCGCTTCGTTGGACTTCAAAGAGCCTAGAATGCAAAATCAATTTTGTGTCAAGCGTAAGGCTAGGTTTATTTCAGTAATGATGGTATACAGATACGCGAAATGGAGTCTGGATGCAGATTGCCAGTCTCAACGCAACCACAGGTGATGCGGAATTAGTACTTCATCGAGAGCGTGAGATGCGGAAGTCCGCGGGCATGAGTTCCGGATGATCGTGGGGAGACGTTAATGGGTCGTAGATTGTATGTCGGTAATCTGGCGTGGACCGTCACCGACCAGGATCTGCAGGATGCCTTTTCCGAGGCCGGCAAGGTCGAGAACGCGCAGGTGATTATGGACCGCGCGACCAACCGCTCGCGTGGCTTCGGATTCGTCGAAATGGCGAGTGACGAGGACGCCGACGCCGCCGTCAAAAAACTCAATGGCCGCGATATCAAGGGCCGTGCTATTCGCGTCAACGAGGCTCAGGCGCGTAGCAGCGGAGGCGGCGGAGGTGGTGGAGGCGGTGGTGGAGGCGGTGGTGGAGGCGGTGGAGGAGGCGGTGGACGCGGACGCGATAACTACTAAGTAATACCAGTAGTTCCATCGATCCGCGCAGCCGCGCGGATCTCGCCTGTTCGGAAGCTGGAGGTCTATGTCTGACCTCCGGCTTCAAGGTAGTCTTTCCACAACGGAACGATCACGCTCGATGTGTTCCTCACTATCCACGCGCTTCGCATACAGCCATTTATTAGTGAAAACCGCAAAGTAATCTGCATCGGATGGAGAATGATTTATGACTGCCGAAGAACGTAAGGCGCTGGCGACCAAGTTTATCGATAATCTTCATCGGCGCGACAAACAGGTCTTTGCCGATAACATCACCGATGATTTCGAATTCGAGCTAATGGGCCGGTTGCCTGGCCTGGAACGCGTGCGCGGCAAGGATATCTTCCTGCAGAAATTTGTTCCGATGATCGAACAAGGATTTCCAAAGGGTTTTAATTTTACCTTCGGCGGCGCCATCTGCGAAGGATCGAATGTCGCGCTGCAGGGCAGCTCGGACACCGTCGCGGCTAACGGGCGGCCGTATCAAAATCGATATCACTGGTATATCCGCTTCGAGGGCGACAAGATCGCCCAGGTACGGGAGTACGCCGATACCGATCACATCCGCAAAACGCTGATCGACTGAGTTGCCGCAGGATTTCCGCCCGCGCGGGAGTTTGCATGCGCCCCGGCTGAAATAAACGGGCCGAACGGATTTTCACCCGTCCGGCCCCCGGTAGGCCGGGAAAAGGGGGGCAAACCCCGACCACCGAAGCGTAATTGTATGCGCCTCAAACTTACTTGCAATACCTTGAAGCATGAAATTTAAGGCAAGCTTGTTCGTTAGCTTGCTTATAAAGGGCATAGTTGCGCGCTACGAAATCTTTTCCGGTAAAGCATCGGGCGGACGACGTTCAGGTTGAACCGCCGCCGAGCGCCGGCAGAAAATAAATTTCGCTTTTTTCGCTGACCGGCGCCTGTATCCCACTGCTCCCGATGTCACCATCGATCGAGGCAACGACCGATCCCTTTAGTTCGCCATCGGCATCCATCAGATGGTCCCCGATACCGGGGAAAAGCCGCTCAAGTCCGTCGATCACCTCACGCAGGGTACGTCCTTGAACCTCGACCCGTTCCGCACCCCCGGTGTAATTTCGCAGCAAAGCCGGCACAACTACGGTAGCCATCGTTATCGAAGCTCTTAAGGCCTGAAGATTAAATGCCGCCTCGAAACGGCATTCCTGGCGGACCGATGAACGGCTAGCCGCTCTCGCGAGCCGCTTCGAGCACCGCCTTCACGATCTTGTCGTATCCGGTACAGCGGCAAAGGTTTCCCGCCAGATGGTAACGGACATCGGCCTCGGTCGGACGTGGAATCCGCTCGAGCAGGGCCTTGGCCGACATCAGAAATCCCGGCGTGCAGATACCGCATTGAAGACTCGCATTCTCCAGGAACTTCTGTTGCAGGGGGTGCAGTTCGGCGCCTTTGGCCAGCCCTTCAATAGTTTCTATCTTGTGATCCCGCGCCTCGACCCCAAGCATCAGGCATGAACATACCGGCCGCCCATCAACCAGTACCGTGCAGGCGCCGCAGTCGCCGGTGAGGCAGCCTTCCTTGGTGCCGGTCAGATGCAGTTCGTCGCGCAGGACTTCCAGCAGGCTTTGGCGCGGATCGCACAGAAATTCGCAGGGATCGTCATTGATGATCGTTTCTACCGAGGTTCGCTTGGCCATATCTCTCTCCGGAACTCCAAATACGATGCCTAGTTGCGCCGCGCTCGTTCAATCGCTCGCTCAAGCGTGCGGCGCGTCAGCACTCCGACTAGATGCTTGCGGAACTCGGCCGTGCCGCGCATATCGTCGATCGGCGAAGCCTGTTCCATCGCAAGCTCAGCCGCCTTTTCAATTTTCGCGGCGTCGATTTTTTTACCCGCCAACGACTGCGATGCCTTGGCCGCTAACAACGGGGTGGCGGCGACCGCGCCCAGGCTGATTCGCGCGGCGACGCACTTGTCGCCATCGAGCGTGATCGAAGCACCCACGCCGACAACAGCGATGTCCATCTCATTGCGCGGGATGAACCGCAGATAAGCGTCCGACGTATGCGCCGCCGGCGCCGGTATCAGCAGTTCGACCATCAGTTCGCCCGGCTGAATAACGGTGCGCCCGGGTGAGACCACGAAGTCCTCGGCCTTGACCTGGCGCTCGCCCTTCGGACCAATCAGGCGCGCAACTGCCCCGAGTGCAATCAGCGCGGGGGTGGTATCGGCGGCCGGCGATCCATTACACAGGTTGCCGCCCACCGAGGCGCGGCTCTGAATCTGCAGTGAACCGATCAGATGGGCGGCTTCCGTCAGACCCGGATAATGCTGGCGCATGATCTGGTTTTCAAAAATTTGGATGCACGGCACCGACGCACCCAGCCGCAGTCCGGTTTTGGGATCGAATGAAATACGGGACAACTCGGGAATCCGCTTGATGTCCACGATGTAATCGGGCTGCCGGGTGCCGGCGCGCAACTGGATTAAAATATCGGTCCCGCCGCATATCGGACGTGCGCTTTCGCCGTGTGCCGAAAGAATTCCGACCGCCTGCTCGATCGTGGTTGGTGCTTCATATTGGATAGCGTGCAAGTGTGGCCTAAGCCTCCCTCAAATCCAAAGTTGAGTTTTATCAGCCGAATGGGCCGGAGATTGATTTCGAGGATAACCCATCGGACCTCCGATCGGAAAGCGGATCGAGCATGCTCAGAAACCGTACTGCTGAAGCTTAGCCGCGGCGGCGCGGGCGAGGACCGGCGGTTCGTTGACCATCGTGGCATAGCGATCATCGGTGGTATCGCCGCGCGCGTAGCGCGCGTAGAGCTGTTCCACCACGGTGGCGGTTTTCCAAAACGCCCAGGCGACGTAAAAATCGATCAGTCCAAGCTCCCGTCCGCTGCGGCGAGCATACCGTTGCGCCAACTCGTCACGGGTCAGGAAACCTTCCCAGAGCGTATGATTTTCGTCCGGATTCAAGGCCAGTAGATCGTCCGGATCGGAGCGATCGCGCCAGTAGGCCAGTGCAATCCCAAGATCGACCATCGGATCGCCGATAGTCGACATTTCCCAGTCGAGCACCGCGGCCACCCGAGACGGATCGTCGGCCGTGATCATCACATTGTGCAGGAAGAAATCGTTATGGATGAGAGCTGGAGGCTGCGGCGGCGGCAGATGCGCGGCGAACCACTCGCCCAGCCGGTTCATCAGCGGGACCTCGCGGGTCTTCGCCTTCTCCCAGCGATCCATCCAGCCGCTTACCTGCCGCGCAAGAAAGCCTCCCGGACGGCCGAGCGCGCCGAGATCGATTTGCTCGTAGTCCACCCGATGGAGATCGGCGAGCGTGTCGACGAAGATCTCGGAGACCTGGCGCAGCGCGCTCGGAGAATCGGCTAACTGAGCCGGAATCGGCTCGCGTTTCTTGATCACAATCCCGCATCGGCGCTCCATGATAAAAAAAGGCGCGCCAATAATGGCTGGATCGCCGCAATACAAAACGGCGCGGGGAGCGGGCGGGAATTGTTCCCACAGCCGCGACAGCACCCGGTACTCGCGGCCCATGTCATGGGCGGATTTTGGAATCACTCCATGCGGCGGCCGGCGCATCACCCACTCGGTTTCACCGAAGCGCAGCAGATAAGTCAGATTGGAATGTCCGCCGCGGAACTGCCGCACTTCCATCGGCAGGTCAGCGCCAGGGATCCGCTCGCGGATAAAATCTGACAAGCGTTGGCGATCGAAATCATCTTCCGCACGAATCTCGCCGTATTCGTTGTCTACGGATAGGGCATGTTCGCCGACTGATGAATTGTTCACGATCGGAATCCGGACCGTGGCGTTAACTCTTCCAGCGGCGCAGTTCGCGGCGGGCGATCGTCATCCGATGCACTTCGTCGGGCCCATCGACAATCCTCAGCGCCCGGCTGTCGCGCCAAAACCGCGCGATCGGCGTGTCGTCACTGACCCCCATCGCGCCATGCACCTGGATTGCGCGATCGAGTACGCGCATCACCATGTTGGCCGCCATTACTTTGATCATCGAGATCTCCTGGCGCGCCTCGCGTTTGCCCAAGGTATCCATCTTCCATGCCGCATGCATCACCATCAGTCGGGTGGCGTCGATCTCGATACGGGACTCGGCGATCCACTCCTGGATGTTGGCCTTGTCGGCCAGCAGGCTGCCGTGGGTAAAGCGGGAGTTGGCGCGCTGGCACATCAACTCTAAGGCCCGCTCGGCCACTCCGATCGATCGCATACAGTGATGGATGCGGCCGGGGCCAAGCCGCGCCTGCGCGATTGCGAAGCCGTCGCCCTCCGCCCCTAGCATGCTGGTTGCGGGCACGCGGCAGTCCTCATAGCGAATTTCGCAATGGCCCCCGCCCCCGGTATGGCCCATCACGGAAATTGGCCGAATGATATTAAAGCCCGGGGTGCCGGCGGGCACGATTAGCTGACTGGCGCGCCGATGCGGCGGCGCTTCGGGATCGGTCACCACCATCACGATAGCGAAGGCGGAATGGAGTGCACCGGTGGTGAACCATTTGTGACCGTTAATCACGTAGTCGTCGCCGTCGCGCATGGCGCGCGTCCGTAGCTGGGTCGGATCGGATCCCGCCGTCTCCGGCTCGGTCATTGAAAAACAGGTGCGCATCGCGCCTTCGAGGCATGGCTTGAGCCACTGCTCCTGCTGCGCGGGGATGCCGAATTCGGCCAGAATTTCCATGTTGCCGGTGTCGGGCGCCATACAGTTGAACGCGCGCGCGCCGATTGCGCTGCGTCCCATGATTTCGCACAACGGCGCGTACTCATGATGCTTAAGTCCTTTGCCCCAGCGCTCGTCAGGCATGAAGAAGTTCCACAGCCCAGCGCCTTTGGCCCGCGCGCGCATTTCGGTGACGATTGGCGGTTCGCGATGTTCATCGCCCGACTCGGCGATCTGATGCTCCGCAGTCGGCTCCGCCGGATAAACATGTTCGTCCATAAAAGCAACGACGCGGCGGCGCAACTGTTCGACATGAGGGGGAAACGAGAAATCCATCGCAACTCCGTTATTCAGACGTATCTGGCGCTGACTTCGCGGCCGATTCCGAAGTGGGGACGCAGCATCGGCGCCTCCATCCAAGCCGGTTACCTCCCGAACACAATCACAAGCGCGAAGCCCAAAGCAATCTGCTAGAAGTCGGAACATGAAAATTGGACTTGCCGCGATTGGCATCGATGCGGGTGCACGGCCCGCCGCAGTTCAAGCGACGGCGATTGCGGCCGACCGTGCAGGTTTCTCCACGCTGTGGGCCGGCGAGCATGTGGTGCTGTTCGACTCTCACAGGTCGCGCTATCCCTACACGGAAAGCGGCAGGCTCCCGTTCGAGGCGGCGGTCGACTGGCTCGACCCTTTCATTACGCTTAGTTTCGCAGGCGCGGTGACCACCCGGATTCGGCTCGCGACGGGTATTTGTCTGCTTCCGGAGCACAATCCGCTGGTCATCGCGAAAACCATCGCCAGCCTCGATCATCTTTCGGCAGGACGTATGGCGCTGGGCATCGGAATTGGATGGATGGAAGAGGAATTTGCCGCCCTCGGCATTCCTTTTGAGCGGCGCGCCGATCGGACCCGGGAGTACGTGGCCGCGATGCGCCGCTTGTGGGGCGAAGGGGTCAGCAGCTTTCATGGCGAATTCGTCAATTTCGACGCCGTGACAGCCTGCCCAAAACCAAGGCAGGGAGCGCGATTACCGATCGTCATTGGCGGTGAAAGCGGCGCGGCACTCCGGCGCGCGGCCGAATATGGCGACGGATGGTACGGGCTCAATCTGTCGGTGGAGGAAGCGCAGCAGCGAGTTACCTCGTTGAATCGTCTGCTCGTTGAGCGGGGACGCGATCCGCATTCAACAGAGAAGATCGTAGCACCGTTCAACAAGCCTTTTCGTCCGGACGATCTGGCGCGATACAAAGCCGCGGGTATCGACGAAGTTGTGCTGGTCGAATCTCCTCCGAACGATGTAGCCGGCATCGATTCGTGGGTCGACGGTTTGGCTGAGAAATGGCTGGTTCCCGCGTCGACGCTTCATTCCGCGGCCGGCGCCTGACTCTTCAGCGAATGTCTGCGGAGGTTGCTTTTTTGGTCCGCTTGCCGGATACGATAAGCACTTGGACCAACCGGTCCGGGCTCAATCGCAAGTTTTCAGCAAAGGAGATAGTTATGAAGCTGTTCTTCACCCCCGGCGCCTGTTCCCTATCACCGCACATTGCATTGCGGGAAGCAGGGACGCCGTTCGATCTCGAACAGGTCGATTTGAAATCCAAGCAGACCAAGAGCGGAGGCGATTATCGCGCCGTTAATCCCAAGGGTTCGGTGCCTGCGTTGCAACTCGATAATGGGCAGGTGCTGACCGAGGGTCCGGCGATTGTTCAATATATCGCGGACCAGAAGCCGCAATCCAAGCTGGCGCCGGCCGCCGGAACTTTCGAGCGCTACCGGTTGCAGGAATGGCTCAACTATCTTTCGTCCGAGCTGCACAAGATGTACAGCCCGTTGTTCAATCCGGCGACGCCAGCGGATCAGCAGCAGGCGGTCAAGTCCGCGATCGGCACCAAGCTGGAGCTCGTGAATCGCAATCTTGAGGGCAAGCAGTTTCTGATGGGTGACACCTTCACGGTTGCCGATGGCTACCTGTTCACGATTCTAAGCTGGTCCAAGCACGTCGGGATGAACGTTCCCGCAGGACTTAACTCCTACTTTGATCGCATTGCCTCCCGCCCCGCGGTGCAATCCGCGATGAAGGCCGAAGGCCTGATCAAGTAAATTTCTTGGAAGAAATCGAACCGGAACACAAAACGGCGGGCTGTTTAGCCCGCCGTTTTGTCAATCGGCTCCGGCTGTCGCATGTGCTCCAGCCTCACGCCCGAAAACACCTAAGCACCACAGCCGGAAGTGATCCAGATAAAGATAGATTACCGGCGTGGTGTACAAGGTGAGAACCTGACTGACGATCAGGCCGCCGACAATCGCGATCCCGAGCGGGCGGCGCAATTCCGAACCGGTACCGGCTCCGATCGCGAGCGGTAAGCCGCCGAGCAAGGCCGCCATGGTGGTCATCATGATCGGGCGAAAGCGCAGAATGCACGCCTGGTAGATCGCATCGACCGAACTCATGCCGCGCTTGCGTTCGGCTTCGAGCGCGAAATCGATCATCAAAATTGCATTTTTCTTTACAATTCCGATCAACAGGATGATGCCGATCAGCGCAATCACGGTCAGCTCCATCCCACACAGCATCAGGGCCAGCAACGCCCCGATACCGGCGGACGGCAGCGTGGAAAGGATGGTGATCGGATGGATGTAACTCTCGTAAAGAATCCCGAGCACGATATACACCGCCGCCAGCGCGGTCAGGATCAGCATCTCCTCGTTTGCGAGCGAAGCCTGGAATGCCTGTGCGGTGCCGGCGAAGCTGCCGTGGATATCGCCGGGCAGGTGGATTTCACGTTCGGCTGCATCGATGAGATCGACCGCATCGCCCAGCGCAACGCCGGGAGCCAGATTGAACGAAAGCGTCACCGCTGGAAATTGTCCCTGATGGTTTACCTCGAGCGCCGAGTTTGATGGCGCGTAATGAGTAAACGTGCTCAGCGGAATTTCCGAACCGCTGCTCGATCTGACGTAAATCTGCGACAAGGACGCCGGGTTCTGCCAGAACTGCGGCGCCACTTCCATCACCACGTGGTATTGATTCAGCCGCGTGTACATGGTGGAAACCTGACGCTGGCCGAACGCATCGTAGAGCGTCTCATCAATTAACTGAGTGGAAATTCCCATCCGCGCTGCGGTGTCGCGATCGATCACCAGATCAGCCCCCAGACCGTTATCCTGCTGGTCGCTGTTGACGTCGGCGATCTGCCGGATGGTTCTCAATTTCGCGAGCAGGCGCGGCGCCCATTGGTTGAGTTCCTTAAGATCCTGGCCTTGCAGCGTGTACTGATACTGCGCATTGCTCGATCGCCCGCCAATCCGTAAATCCTGCGTCGCCTGCAGATACATGGTGGCGCCCGGGATGCGCGCGGTCTTTTTGCGCAAGCGCGCAATTACCAGGTCGGCGCTGATTTTTCGCTGCGAAAACGGCTTCAGCCCCACGTACATTCGCGCCGAGTTGACGGTATTTGCATTGCCGCCGCTGCCAGTGAACGCGATTATGTTGTCGACTGCGGGGTCATGTTCGATCACCTCGACGAACTGGCTGAGCCGCTGGCGCATGGCCTGGAATGAAGTGTCCTGATCGGCTTCGATTGCGCCCATCAGACGGCCGGTATCCTGCTGCGGAAAAAAGCCCTTCGGAATGATGATGAACAGCCAGATGTTCACCGCCACGGTCGCCAGCGCAACCGCCAGCGTCGGCCGCGGATGCCGCAGCACCCATGACAGACTTTTGCGGTAATTGTTCAGCATCCACTCGAACACCGCCTCGGTGGCGGCGTACAAGCGGCCATGCGAGGCCGGATCGTCGGGCCGCAGCAGCTTCGCGCACATCATCGGCGTAGTGGTCAGCGAGATCACCAGCGACACCACGATCGCGGCGGAAAGCGTCACCGCGAATTCGCGGAACAGCCGTCCGATAATCCCGCTCATCAGGAGAATTGGAATGAAGACGGCGATCAGCGAAACGCTGATCGAGATCACGGTGAAGCCGATTTCGCGCGCGCCGCGCACCGCCGCTTCGAATGGCGCCATGCCCTGCTCGCGGTAGCGCGAGATGTTTTCAATCACCACGATCGCATCATCGACCACGAATCCGGTCGAAATCGTGAGCGCCATCAGCGAGAGGTTGTCGATACTGTAGCCGCCCAGGTACATCACGCCGAAGGTGCCGATCAGCGAAAGCGGCACCACAATTCCGGGAATCAGCGTGGCGCGCAGGTTACGCAGAAACAGGAAGACCACCATCACCACCAGCAAAATCGAGATCAGCAGCGTGATCTCGACATCGTGAACCGAGGCGCGAATCGTGGTGGTGCGATCGAGCGCCACCGACAGCTTGATCGCCGGCGAGATGGTGGCCGACAACTGCGGCATCGAGGCCAGCACATTGTCCACCGTATCGATAATGTTGGCGCCCGGTTGTTTGAATATGATCAGCATCACGGCGGGCTGGCTGTTGTAGACGCCCGCGGTGCGCACGTCCTCCATCGAGTCGTTGACCTGTGCAAGATCGGAAAGCTGCACCGCCGCGCCATTGTGATAGCTGACGATCAGCGGGCGATACTGAGGGGCTTTCAGTAGCTGATCGGTGGTGGCCAGCGGCCATGAATTGGTGCCGTCGCCGAGTTCGCCCTTGGGCCGGTTCGCGTTGGCGCGACTGAGCACGGTCCGCACGTCCTCGAGTCCGATTCCGTAATTGTTGAGTTGCGTCGGATTCAGCTCGACCCGCACCGCTGGCAGTGCGGCGCCACCGACGATCACCTGGCCGACACCTTGAAGCTGGGAAAGTTTCTGCGCGAGAACGGACGACGCCGCATCATACATCTGTGTGCGCGTCACCCGATCGGAAGTCAGCGCGAAAATCAGAATTGGCGCGTCGGCCGGGTTAACCTTTCGGTATTGCGGATTATTCGGCAGGTCAGACGGCAATTGACTGCGGGCGGCATTGATCGCGGCCTGTACGTCGCGCGCGGCGGCATCGATGTCACGATTCAAATCAAACTGCAGGACGATCGCGGTGGATCCCAGGGTACTGGTCGAGGTCAGCTCGGTAAGGCCCGCGATACGTCCGAACTGACGCTCGAGCGGGGTAGCTACCGATGAAGCCATCGTTTCCGGGCTGGCGCCGGGCAGGCTGGCGCTGACCATGATGGTCGGAAACTCGACCTCCGGCAGCGGCGCCACCGGCAGCATCCGAAATGCGATTACCCCCGCCAGCGCGATCGCGATCGTCAGCAGCGTGGTCGCGACCGAATTGCGGATGAAGGTTTCGGATAAATTCATGCGGCTTGCGTCCGGCGCGGCGTTTCGGACGGCGCATCGCCTTCGCGGCGAGACCCCATCCGATGCGCCAAACGATCGAAAGCGAGAAAAATTACCGGCGTGGTGTAAAGCGTGAGTACCTGGCTCAGCAGCAGGCCGCCGACAATCGCGATACCCAGCGGCCGGCGCAGCTCCGAACCGGTACCGGTACCCAGCGCCAGAGGCAGACCGCCGAGCAGCGCCGCCATCGTGGTCATCATGATCGGACGAAAGCGCAGCAGGCAGGCCTGATAGATCGCCGCAGCGGCCGGCTGCTGCTCGTTGCGCTGGGCGTCAAGCGCGAAGTCGATCATCATAATCGCGTTTTTCTTAACGATTCCGATCAACAAAATGATGCCGATTAAGGCGATGACATTGAGATCGTTCCCGCAAATCATCAAAGCGGCAATCGCGCCTACGCCCGCCGAGGGCAGCGTCGAGAGGATCGTGATTGGATGGAGGTAACTCTCATAAAGCACGCCAAGCACGATGTACACCGTGATGAGCGCGGCGAGGATCAACCACGGTTCGTTGGTCAGCGAGGCGCGGAAGGCGGCGGCGGTGCCCTGGAATTCCGCCTGGATGCTGGCCGGCATCCCGATGCCATCCTTCGCGGCATCGATCGCGGTAACCGCATAGCCCAGCGAATAGCCCGGTGCAACGTTGAACGAGATCGTGACTGCGGGAAACTGTCCTTGGTGACTGATTATCAACGGCGCCGATCGCCGCTCGTAATGGGTGACCGCGGCGAGCGGAACTTCACCGCCGCCGGTTGACGGAAGATACACGTCGTTAAGGTTTTTCGGACTCTGCTGAAAATCCGGCGCAACTTCGAGCACCACGTGGTATTGGTTCAATTGCGTGAACATGGTCGAAATCTGCCGCTGACCGAACGCATCGTAGAGCGTGTCGTCGATCATTTGCGGCGTGATTCCGAGGCGTGACGCGGTCGCTCGATCGATCACCAGCCGGGCTTCCTGGCCACCGTTTTGCTGGTCGGTGGCGACGTCGCGAAGTTGCGGCATCGTTTGCAGCTTTCGCACAAGTTTCGCGGTCCAGCTATTCAGCTCGGCCGGATCCGGATCTTCCAAGCTGTACTGGTACTGGGTCCGGCTCACCCGATCCTCGACCGTCAGGTCCTGCACCGGTTGCAGGTAGAGACTGATGCCTGGCACCTGCGCCAGTTGCGGTTGCAACCGGCCAATCACCTGCTCGATGCCGGCCGTACGCCGATCGAGCGGCTTGAGGTTGATCAGAAAACGGCCGCTGTTGACGGTGGTGTTGGTGCCGTCGATGCCGACGAAAGACTCGAGACTCGCGACCGCCGGGTCCTTCAGGATGATTCGTCCCAGCGCCTGCTGCCGCGCGGCCATCGCGGAGAACGAAACGGTTGCCGGCGCCTGCGATACGCCCTGAATTACACCGGTATCCTGCACCGGAAAAAACCCCTTAGGCACAATGATATAGAGCAGCACCGTCAGCACCAGCGTGGCCGCGGCCACCAGCAGCGTCGCCTCCTGATGCTTCAGTACCCATTGCAGCGTGCGGCCATAGAACCCGATCGCAGAGTCGAACATCCGTTCCGAAGCGCGGTAAAACCTGCTCTGAGCGGATTTCGGCTGATGGCGCAGCAGGCGCGAGCACATCATGGGCGTAAGCGTGAGCGAGACCACGGCCGAGACCAGGATCGTGACCGCCAGCGTCACCGCGAATTCCCGGAACAGGCGCCCGACGATATCGCCCATGAATAGCAGCGGAATCAGCACCGCGATGAGCGAGACGGTCAGTGATACGATCGTAAAGCCGATCTGCTTCGAGCCCTTGAGCGCGGCTTGCAGCGGCGAGTCGCCATCCTCGATGAACCGCGCAATATTCTCGATCATCACGATTGCGTCGTCGACCACGAAGCCGGTCGAAATCGTGAGCGCCATCAGGGTGAGATTGTTCAGGCTGTACCCCAGCAGGTACATCACGCCGAAAGTGCCGATCAGCGAGAGCGGCACCGCGACGCTCGGAATGATGGTCGCCGATAAGGTGCGCAGGAACAGGAATATCACCATCACGACCAGCGCGACCGTCAGCATCAGTTCGAACTGCACGTCCTTGACCGAGGCCCGGATCATGGTGGTGCGATCGGTCAGTATCGAGACCTGAACCGAGGGCGGCAGCGTGCCTTGCAGCCGCGGCAGCAGCGCCTTGACGCGATCGACGACCGTAATGATGTTCGCGCCCGGTTGCCGTTCGATGTTCACAATCACGGCCGGCACGTCGTTCATCCACGCGGCCTGGTTCACATCCTCGGCCTCGTCGGTCACAGTCGCGATATCGGAAAGCCTCACCGGCGCGCCATTGTGGTAGGCGACAATCAGCGGCCGGTAATCTTTACTGGAAAGCAACTGATCGTTGGCGCCAATGGTGTACGCCTGCCGCGGGCCATCGAAGTTGCCCTTGGCCTCGTCCACGTTCGCCGCCGCGATCGCGGCACGCAGACTCTCGAGACTGATACCGAAGGAAGCGAGCATGGTCGGATTCACGCGAATCCGAACCGCGGGTTTCTGACCGCCGCTGATACTCACCAGTCCGACGCCTGAAACCTGGGAAATCTTCTGCGCCAGGCGCGTGTCGGCGAGGTCTTCGACTTGCGCCAGCGGGATCTCTTTCGAGGTGAGCGCAAGCGTCAAAACCGGCGCGTCGGCAGGATTGATCTTGCTATAGATTGGCGGATTCGGCAGGTCGCGCGGAAGATAGGTGGCGGCGGCGTTGATCGCGGCCTGCACCTCCTGCTCCGCCACGTCGATATCCAGCGCCAGCGTGAACTGCAAGGTGATAATCGAACTGCCGAACGAGCTGTTCGAGGTCATCTGATTGAGACCGGGGACCTCGCCGAACTGGCGTTCCAGCGGCGCCGTCACCGAAGAGGCCATCACATCCGGACTGGCGCCCGGATAAAAGGTGACGACCTGAATAGTCGGATAATCGACCTCGGGCAGCGCGGAGACCGGCAGTTCCCGATAAGCGACAAAGCCCGCGAGCAGGATCGCGGCCATCAGCAACGAGGTCGCGACCGGGCGAAGGATGAAAATCCGCGACGGATTCACTGCGTATTCCCGGCAGCGGTATTGGCCGCCAACTGAACCTTTACCTTTGCGCCGGGACGCAGCTTGTCGATTCCATCGATCACCACCTGATCGCCGGGCGTCACGCCACTGTCGATAGCGGCGGCCTCGCCCTCGATTGCGCCGATCGTCACCTTGCGCGCATCGACGGTGCCATCGGGCCGCACCACATAGACGAAGGTTCCCTGTGGACTTTTCTGCACGGCGGCGACCGGTATCAGCGCCGCATTTTGACGGGTCCCGGTGAGCAGCTTCACATTCACAAATTGATTCGGGAAAAGAGTGTAGCCGGGATTGGCGAATACCGCCTTGAGCTTTATCGTCCCGGTGCTCTGATCGATCTGGTTGTCCAACGTAAGCAAAGCTCCGGTGGCGAGCTTGTTGCGCAGCGAACGGTCGTAGGCGTCCACCTTCATCTGATGGCCGCCGGCGGTATTTTCCAGCACCTGCGGAATGTCGTCTTCCGGCAGCGTGAAGAGCACCGCGATCGGCTGTAATTGCGTGATCACCACTAGGCCCTGCGTATCCGTGGCATGGACTATGTTCCCCTGATCGATCAGCCGCAGGCCGATTCGCCCGGTGATCGGCGCGGTAATCCGGCAATAGGTCAACTGCAGCCTGGCGTTTTCGATATTCGCGTGATCGCTCACGATCGTGCCCTGGTACTGACCGACCATCGACATCTGATTATCGAAGTCCTGCGCGGCGATCACGTTTTGCCGGAACAAATCGCGGTCGCGATTCAGGGTGATCTGCGCATTCACCAGCATTGCCCGGTCGTGCGCGAGCTGGCCCTGCGCCTGATGCAACTGCACCTGGTAAGGGCGGGGATCGATCTCGGCCAGCAGGTCGCCCTGCTTAACCAGTTGTCCCTCCCGGAAATAGACTTTCATCAACTGGCCGTCTACCCGGGATTTGACCGTAACCGTATTGAATGCCGTGACCGAGCCGAGTGCGGTCAAATACAGTTGCAAATTGCCCTGTATGACGGTCACGGCACTTACCGGAATGGCCGGCCGCGAATGGGTTGCTGCGGCCTCGGCCGACGCGCCATGGGTCGCGATGAGCCGCGCGATTACGGCATACGCGATGATTGCGATCAGCGCGATCGCCGCGATCGAGACCCAAAGCCGATGAGTTTGCCTAATTCGATCTTCCATCAGATGTTAGATTAGACGCGCTCGGGTATCCTTTTATTGATAGCCGGCCTCATTTTGTTTCATACTCACCGGTTCAGATGATGGTCTAATCGATAGCGTGCAAATTTGTTTGAAGCTTTAATCCCTGCGGTCCGCGCAATCGTGAAAAGGAAACCGTGACCGAGGTGCTGCTCAGGCCGCCTGCTTTAAATAATGCGAGGCGATTTCGCGCCCGATCAGTTCCATCTGCTTGGGCCAGTCCGCGGGCGTGGCGATCGGCCACAATACGAACTTGTCCAATCCCGCCGCTACGTAATCCTCCATCCGGCGGATAATGTCATCGGGCGATCCGTACACCGATCGCTTCAGCACCGCTTCGCCATCGACCGCGCCGATCCGCCACAATTTGGGATCGACCTCTTCAAGCGCGCGCGCCCTGGACGAACTGATGCGGCATCGAAGGATCAATCCCGATTCGATACGTGCGTGTTCGCGCCCGAAATCCCGGGCATATTGATTTATGGCAGTCATATTCGCCGCGAACTCTTCGGGAGTTTGGAATGAGGCGAAAAAGCCGTCGCCCAACTTCGCCGCACGCATCAGCGCGCCCTTCGATTGGCCGCCGATCCATAGGTCGATGGTGCCGAAGTCATTGTTGGTGCGCGGGATCGGTCGCGGCTCGATCGCGACGTTATCGAACTTGTAAAATTTTCCCGCGAAGCTGCTGCTCGGTTCGATCCAGACCTGGCGCAGAATTCTGATGCCTTCATCAAGCCGCGCGCCGCGCGCTTCGAGCGGGATTCCGCAGGCGGCATAATCCGCGAGGTTGGCGCCGGTCCCAACCGCCATCACGATGCGGCCATTTGCAAGATAATCGAGCGAGGCAAACGATTTGGCGACCAGCAGCGGATGGCGCAAATTCAGCAGATACACGCTCGGGCCGAGTCTGATTTTGGAGGTGCGCGAGGCGATCAGCGACAGCGTCGCCACCACGTCGAGTTCCGGATTCGGCGCCATCAGATGATCCGAGAGCCAGAACGAGTCGATTCCCCATTCCTCGGCGCGCGCCGCCACACGTGCGATAGTATCGGGCGACGGCAGCCCGAAACGCCATAATCCGAGTCCGACACCCACTTTTATCTGCTTCATGCCGCGCTCCCCGATTTGCCTGGCTGATGCACAGAGATTAACATGCGCGCAATTCGATGAGCGTGCGTCAGACTTCCGCGACCGATTCCGTCAACGTAACCGTGCTGGGAACTGGTGATGCGTTTTCCAGCCACGGACGCTTTACCTCGGGGTACCTGATTGAATCGGGCGGCTACCGGATCCTGATGGAGGCCGGGCCCACGATTCTCGCCTCGCTCAAACGCGCGGGCATCCGTCCCGCGGATATCGATCTTATCTTAATCAGTCACCTGCATGGTGACCACTTCGGCGGAATTCCTTTTCTATTCCTGGAGTACATGTACGAAAGCCCGCGCCGCCGCAATTTGACCATCGCCGGCCCGCGTTACCTGGAAAGCCGATCGTGGACGCTGGTGCGCACCATGTTTCCAGGCACCGCGGCGCATACGGTCGCGCGCAAGACCCGTTTCACGGTAATCGAACCTAATAGCCGGGTCAGACTAGGGCCGGTGCGTGTTTCGGCCATCCGCACCCCGCACATGAAGCGCTACAAATCGCTCGCCTTCCGAATCGAGATTGACGGCCGCACGATCGTCTTCTCCGGCGATAGCGGATGGACCGAAGATTTGGTTCCGTTCACCGCCGGCGCCGATCTATTTCTATGTGAATGCACCTATTTCGAGAGCGAACACCTTGATTTTCACCTGAATTACCCGCTGCTGGCGAAGGCGCGCGACCGTCTGCAGGTCAAACGGATGGTGCTGACCCATCTGGGCCGCGAAGTGCTGGATCGCGCATCCGAAGTGGCGATCGAGATGGCCTCGGACGGCATGCGTATCGAAGTCTAGTCCGGCGCTGGATCATAACGCCGGATTAACGTCACAATGCTCGCGAGCCGGGACCGTCCGGTGAAAATCCTGGGAGTTGCCCAATGGGAATTGCTGATGGCAAAACCGCCCTGGTGGTCGGCGTCGCCAACGAGAAGAGTCTGGCCTTTTCGATCGCGCAGGAATTGCGCGCGCAGGGCGCGGCGGTCGCGCTGACGTATCAGGGCGAGGTGCTCGAAAAGCGGGTGCGCCCGCTGGCCGCTCAGATCGGGGCCGAGGTGATCGGCGAGTTGGATGTCACCAACGACGGTCAGATCGCGGAAACTTTCGCCGCTTTGCACAAAAAATATGGCGGGCTCGATATGCTGGTGCATGCAGTGGCCTTCGCCGAGCGCGACGATTTGCGCGATCGCTTTCTGAATGTCAACCGCACCAACTTCGCCCGCGCCATGGAGATCAGCGCATACTCGCTGGTGGCGCTGGCGCGGGCGGCCGAACCGCTGATGGAAGCGCGCGGCGGCGGTTCGATCGTGACCCTGAGCTATATTGGCGCGGTCCGGGCCATCCCGAATTACAACATGATGGGCGTCGCCAAGGCCGCTCTGGAAGCCTGCGTGCGTTACCTCGCAATGGATCTTGGAGCCAAGGGCATCAGGATCAACGCGCTGAGCGCCGGCCCCGCACGCACGCTTTCATCCTCCGCGATTCGCGACTTTTTCACCATGGCGCATCACGTCGAGGAGCGATCGCCATTGAAACGTGCGATGAAAATCGAGGAAGTTGGCAAGATGGGGGCGGTGCTGCTGTCGGACCTGTCGAGCGGCGTCACCGGCCAGACCGTTTACGTCGATGTCGGTTATAGTATCGTAGGCTGAGGGTTCTCACGCAGGGTGTTGAGCGCAATATTCAATGCAATGCTTGGGGACGTGCCTTTCTCAACACCCTGCCAGGAGCGCTAGTAATGGCGATAATACCGGTTCCGCAACTCAAGGATAATTTTGCATACCTGGTGGTCAACGACGCGGCTAAACAATGCGGCGTGGTTGATTGTGCGGAAGCTGATAAGGTGCTCGCCGCGATTAAACGCGAGGGCCTCACACCGGTCGCGCTGCTCTCGACCCATTGGCATCCCGACCATGTCGGCGGCAACCTCGATTTGGTAAAGGCGGTGCCCGATATAAAAGTATTCGGGGCGCGCGCCGAGGATGGCCGCATTCCCGCCTTGACCGATCCGCTCGACGATGGCGACACCGTGCGGTTTGGCGGACTCGAAGCCCGCGTGCTCGGCATTCCGGCGCATACCAATGGTCATGTTGCGTACTACTTTGCCGCGCTAAAGTCGGTTTTCTCCGGCGACACCCTTTTCATCGCGGGGTGCGGCCGGGTTTTCGAGGGCAAGGCCGACACCATGCTAGCGTCGCTGCGCAAACTCGCCGCGCTGCCCGCCGAGACCATGGTTTATTGCGGACACGAGTATACGGTGCGCAATCTCGAGTTTGCACTGACACTGGAACCGAACAATCTTGATCTGAAAGCGAAGCATGACTGGGCAGTCAAAGCGCGGGCGGCCAGCCAATGGACTATCCCGTCAACCATCGGCGATGAAAAACGTTTCAACCCATTTCTGCGGGTAGACAGTCCCGAACTGCGCGCAACCTTGAAGCGCAAAGACCCGTCGCTGGCCGACGATCCGGTGGCGATCTTCGCCCGCACCCGCGAACTGAAAGATAATTTCTAAACTTGCAGCCGCGCCGGCGCGATCAGAACGGCTGCTTGATTACCATTACCAGAATCGCAAGCAGCACCACGCTGATCAGGCCGTGCAGCAACTGAAACTCGTGGCGCGTCGGGCCGCCGACCGCCCCGATTCGCTTGCCGCGGGCGTACATCCAGACGTGCAGCGCCAGCAGCACCACGACCAGCGTCAGTTTGACGTGCATCCACCCATGCTGCATCACCTGCGGATCGGCGATGATGGTCAGAATGCCAAAGATGATCGTGATTACCGCGCCGGCGTTGCACACCGAATTGAACAGACGGCGTGAGACGGCCATCAACGAGGCCTGGCCGGCGGCGCTTTCATTGCCGGCCGCGACGGTCAATATCGAGCTCAACACCAACAGCCCGCCCATCCAGAAGATCGCGCCGAAAAGATGGAAGATGATGAACCATTGCACCGCAGTTTCCCCCTAAGGTGTGGATCTCAAGCCGGCCGTTGGCAGCAGCATCAGCGCGCCCGCGACCACCATCGCACCGCCAATGTAAGGCGCCGACGGCCCGCCGAGCTGGTATAACAACCCACCGCCAATCGGCCCGGCGATCCGCGCCAGCGACATTGCGGATTGATTCAGCCCCAGAACTTCGCCCTGTAGATTGCGCTCCGCGCTTTTGGAGATCAGGGTCGAGACCGCCGGGCTGGCGAAGCCATATCCGAGCGAAAGCAGGGCCAGTGCGATGAACAGCACCGGCGTCGAACCGGTGAGACCAAGCGGCACCAGTCCGGCGACGAACAGCAACATCCCGATCAGAAGCACGGTTCGTTCCCCGACTCTGGCGACCAGCTTGCCCAGCAGATAGCCCTGCGTGAGCGCCTGGATGAAGCCGGCATAGGCCAGCAGTCCGCCGATACCCGCCGCGCCGTAGCCATACAGCGCGGGCACCATGATTGCGAAGGTCACCTCGAACGCGCCCATCGCGGCCGTGACCAGGAACGCAATCGAAAACAATTTCATCAAGAGTGGATTGGCAAGATTGCGCGAAAGGCTCGCCAGGCGCGAGCTGGCAAGCCCCGGTTCGATATGCACATTCGGCTCGGGCGTATGCGACTCCGGCAATGCGATGGCGGCGAAGATCAGATTGGCGAAAGTGAGTGCGGCAGCGAAAAATACCGGCGTACGCAGGCTCGCATGCCCCAGCAAGCCGCCGATCGCCGGTCCCAGCACGAACCCCAGCCCGAAAGCCGCCCCGATCATCCCCATGCCGCGCGCCCTATCCGATTCCGCCGTAGTATCGGCAACATAGGCCTGTGCGGTCGAGATGGTGGCGGCGCACGCGCCATGCACGGCGCGCGACAGCAGCAGAATCGCAAACGATCCCGCAAAACCGTAGATAACGTAACTGATCGAAGAGCCGAGCAGGCCGAGCATGATAATCGGCCGCCGCCCGACGCGATCCGACAGCCGTCCCAGAATCGGTGCGCAGACGAACTGGGCCGCCGAGTACGCGGCGAGGATCAGTCCGATGCCGCCGGCCGTGATGTGCAGCCGATGGCCGAACAGCGGGAGAAACGGAATCACGATGCCGAAGCCCAGCAGATCGATGAAGACCGTCAGGAACAGCACCAGCCGCGAAGCATGACTGGGCTGGGCGCGCTCCGGCGCTTGCTTGAGTGACTGAATCGTTGGCATTGTTCTGAATGATGCGTGTTGAGAAAATCTTATGCCATGCGCACAGTCAAGCGATCGCGATGCTCAAAATCCATCGGATGGCCAATTAAGCGCGTGCTGAGATGCGCGTCGAGGTGACAGATGGGCGGGTATTCATCCGAAGTAAAACGCAAAACGATTTCCGCTGATCAGGCGGCCGAACTGGTTAAATCCAGACATTGGGTCGATTATGGGTTCGGGGTGGCGCAGCCCGATCTCTTCGATAAAGCGCTGGCCGCGCGCATTACGAAACTCGAGGGAGTCAAGCTGCGCGGCTGCCTCGCGATGCGCCCGCGCGCGGTGGTCGCCGCCGACCCCGAGGGGCGCCATCTGACCTATCTTTCCTGGTATTTCTCCGGCCTCGAACGGGCGCTGCACGATCAGGGTCTATGCCATCACATCCCGATGAACTTCGGTGAGGCGCCCGACTATTATCGCCGCTTCAATGACGTCGATGTGGCTGTGCTCAAAACCGCGCCGATCGACGAGCATGGGTTCTTCAATTTCGGCCTCTCCGTCACCTATCACAAGGCATTAACCGAAAAAGCCAAGATCGTGGTGGTCGAGACCGACGCGAACATGCCTTACGTCTATGGGGTCGAGAACGGCGTCCATATCAGCGAGGTGGCGCACGTTATCGACGGTGGTCAGTCGCCGCTACCGGAATTAAAAAATACCGCGGCGGGGCCGATCGAGCAAAAAGTGGCGGCGCTGATCGCGCCCCATATCGAAGACGGCGCCTGCATCCAGATTGGGATCGGCGCAATGCCCAACGCAGTGTGCGATCTGTTGGCCGACTCGTCGATCAAGGATTTGGGCGTCCACACCGAAATGTTCGTCGATTCGCTGATGAAACTATATGAAACCGGCAAAGTGACCGGTGCGCACAAGCGCTTCAATCGCTATCAGATGAGCTACTGCTTCGCGGCCGGCTCTACGCGCATGTACCAGTTCCTCGATCGCAACAGCGCCTGTTTCGCCGGACCGGTCGATTACACCAACCTGCCCGGTAACATCATGCAAAACGATCGGGTGGTGGCGATCTGCAACGCGGCGCAGATCGATCTCAGCGGGCAGGCCTGTTCCGAGTCGGCCGGAATCCGCCAGATCAGCGGCACCGGCGGCCAGCTTCAGTTCATGCGCGGCGCGTACGCTTCGCGGGGCGGCAAGGCATTTCTATGCCTTTCATCGACCTACGAACGCGATGGACGCCGTGAAAGCCGTATCGTACCGAGAATCGCGGATTCGAATATCGTGACCACTCCGCGCACCGACGTGATGTACGTGGTGACCGAGTACGGTTTAGTCAACTTGAAAGGAAAATCGGTACCGGAGCGCGCCCGCGCGTTGATCAGCATTGCGCATCCCGATTTCCGCGAGGAACTCGAGCGTGCCGCTCGCGAGTACCGGCTGCTGTGCCGCACAAATTTTTAGTTCACGATCGCAAACGAAGCCTTCCGCAGCCGCCCTGCTAAGGATTGTTGGAAGTGTTCACGCCATAGCGATAGACCAACTCGTCGGGGCGCGCATACCCAAGTTCGCGCCTTATCAGCCGTTCCAGATAGCGATCGTCCGTCTTCAGCCGGTCTATTCTTTTAGCCAATCGGCTGTTTTCGAGCGCTAATTTGTCGCGTGTCGCTTCGAGCTGGGTTTGATCATGCCTAAGCGCGATCAAGTCGCGCAGGCCCAACGGTCCCACCACGCAATCGATTGCTAGCGCGACCACGACGATCACCAGGATTAACGTGAGGCCGCCGCGCCGGAGCTGTTGGCTTAGCTCAGCCATCAAGAGAATCCTAAGCTGGTGTGATCGGATGGGCAAGCCGGGCTTATCCTTAACGGCATTTTACTTTCTCGAAAAGCCCCGCGATCAGCCGAGAACAGGACTTTTAGAATAATTTTATAAATTATCATCGAGGCTATTGATATTTGAATAACGCATTTATATAATCCGCACACGAGGTGGGATGGAACTGGGCCACCTATTAGTTTTGATGCTTGTCCAGCAGAAGCACTGCAGAGGAGGTATCTATGCCAGTTAAGAAGAAGGCTACACGTACGGTCAGTAAATCCAAACCAAAGACGAAAAGTGCTATGAAGAAGAAAGCTGGCAAGAAAAAGAAGAAGTAACGGCCAAAAGTTTTCCCCCCTGGGAAATCCCTCTCAGGGCTGGCTACGGATGCCGGGCTTTTTGCTGGAATAAGCCGGGGCGTAATGGCCTCGTTTGAACAGGGCCCCCTTTACCGGGGGCCCTTTCTTATGGTTCCCGCCCGTATCGACGCTTTATCCGTGAATCGCGACGCCCAGCCAGCTAACCGCCAGCCCCGTGAACATCGCTAACAGCGGCGCAAGCTTTTCCTGATCCGGACGCTTCATCTGCGGCAGGATGTCGGAGGTCGAGATCGCGAGGAAGCTGCCGGCCGAAATTGCGATCGCCCCGCCAATCACGGCGTCGTTGGCGTGCACCAGTAAAACCCACGTCAGCAGTGCGCCGGCTGGAATCGATAACGCGAACAGCGCCATCCACAGTACGATCGCGCGCCTGGACCAGTGATCGAGCAACAATAAACTGGTTAGGGCAAGTGCGGTGGGAAAGGTGTGCGCAATGATCGCCAGCAGCACCGCCGTTCCCAGCGCCGGGCGCTGATAGGTCGAACTGAGGGCCAGACCGTCCAGCAGGCTATGGAACGACAGCCCCGCGTATGCCGTCAGTCCCAGATGAATGTGATGAGCGGCGCCGTGTTCTCCCGGATGTTCGGGATGCGGATGCACCACCAGAAAATGCTCCAGTACGAAAATCGCGAGAAATCCCGCCAGCAGCGCGCCGCCCAGCCATAAGCCCCGCACCAGTACCGCGCTTTCCGGAATCATGTCGAAAAATGCGGCGCCCAGCAGGATACCGCCGGAAAAGCTTACCGGCATAATCAGGCTGCGGCTCGACCATTCCCCAGCCAGCGGTGCGAGACCGCCTAGAAACGACACCCCAGCGATAGCGGCAAGATAGAAAACAAAGGTAGCATCCATTGAGTCAGTGTTCGCTACCACAGCCTCGATGCTGTCACAAGCCGAGGGGCCGATTGCCGCTTTGCCGGGCGGCGGCTTACACTCAAATGGAGGATGCTTCGATGGACGACAATTTGTTGATCGAATCCGCGCAAGGAGTCGTAAGCATCACCCTCAATCGGCCGCGCAAGCGCAACCCGCTCTCCGCCGATGTAATGAAAGAATTGATTGCGGTGCTGCGGGAAATCGGCCGGCGGCGCGAGGATCGAGTGGTGATCGTCGCCGGCGCCGGAACGGCCTTCAGCGCCGGCCACGATCTTGGCGAGCTGCGCGATCGCGATCTGCCGTTTTATCGCGAGATCTTCGACCTCTGTTGCGAGCTGATGACGGCTATCCAGCGGATTCCCCAGCCGGTGATTGCGAGCGTTGGTGGGGTGGCGACTGCGGCCGGATGCCAACTCGTCGCCACCTGTGACCTCGCGATTGCGGGTGAAAGCGCCCGGTTTGCGACGCCAGGGGTGCGTATCGGCCTGTTTTGCTCGACTCCGATGGTGGCGCTGTCGCGCGCGATCGGACGTAAGCATGCGATGGAAATGCTGCTGTCGGGGCGCATGATCGATGCGCCTACGGCGGAAAAATGGGGCTTGATTAACCGGGTGGTCCCCGACTCGGAGTTGGTGCGCGAAACCCGCGAACTGGCGCTTGAGATTGCCGAGGCCAGCCCGCTGACAATCGGTATCGGCAAGCAGGCCTTTTATGCTCAGATCGATCTCGATCAGGCTAAAGCTTACGACTACACGAAAGAGGTGATGTCGCTTAATGCGCTGGCGGCGGATGCGCAGGAAGGCATCGGGGCTTTTCTCGACAAACGCCAGCCCACTTGGTGCGGGAGATAACCGCCGGCGCATGAATTGAACGCGGGGCGCTATTTTGTTAAACAGGACTATGGCGATTTGGTCGACAGCAGCCGGTAAATCATCTCCGATTTGAACACCGAAGCCCGCAGTATATCGCGGGCTTTTTCGCATTCTAAGGAATCACGACCATGGCTTATCATCAGGAGCTACGCGAAGGACTTACATTCGACGACGTGCTCCTTCTGCCCCAGATCTCCGACCTGCTGCCTTCCGATTGCGACGTCTCGACTCAGCTAAGCGCCAACCTGCGGCTGCGAATTCCATTGGTCTCCAGTCCGATGGACACCGTGACCGAATCGCGCACGGCGATTGCGATCGCGCAGCTCGGCGGCATCGGCTTTATCCATCGTAACCTCACGATCGAACGCCAGGCGGCCGAAGTCGAGATCGTCAAAAAATATGAAAGTGGCATGATCGTGGACCCGGTCACGGTTCATCCGGAACAGAAAATTGGCGATGCGCTGGCGGTGATGGGACGCCATCGAATTTCCGGCTTGCCGGTGGTGGCCGACGGCCATCTGGTCGGGATTCTCACCAATCGCGATTTGCGCTTCGAAAAACGGCTGGACAAGCTGGTGCGCGACGTGATGACCACCAAGGTGATCACCGCGCGGCTTGGAATCGACCTCGAACATGCCAAGGAAATTCTACAGACCCATCGGATCGAGAAGCTGCCCCTGGTCGATGAACGCGGCAAGCTGTGCGGGCTGATCACGGTCAAGGACATGGACAAGGCCACGCAGTTCCCGACCTCGAGCAAGGACCAGCTGGGCCGGCTGCGGGTGGGCGCGGCAATCGGTGTCGGTCCGGAGCGCCAGCAGCGGGTGGCCGCGCTCAAACGCGCCGGAGTTGATGTCCTGTGCCTCGATACTGCGCACGGTCATTCGCTTAATGTTCTCGAAGCGCTCAGGGCCACCAAACGCGAATGCCCGGAGATCGAGATCGTGGCCGGCAGCGTCGCCACCGCCGAAGGCGCCAAGGCGCTGTGCGACGCCGGGGCCGACGCGCTGCGGGTCGGGATGGGTCCGGGATCGATCTGCACCACGCGGGTGGTTTCGGGCGTCGGCGTGCCGCAGGTCACGGCCATCATGGATTGCGCTTCGGTGGCCGAGCCGCGCAACATCCCGGTCATTGCCGACGGCGGAATCCGCTTCTCCGGCGATACGACCAAGGCGCTGGCGCTCGGCGCCAACACCGTGATGATCGGATCGCTGTTCGCCGGCACCGAGGAAAGCCCGGGCGAAACCATTCTCTACCAGGGCCGCACCTACAAAATGTACCGCGGAATGGGATCGCTGGGCGCGATGTCTGAGCGGGTGCGCGATCGCTACAACCAGCATGAAGTGCCCGATTCCAAGCTGGTGCCGGAGGGTATCGAAGGGCGCGTGCCGCATCGCGGTTCGCTCGCCTCGAACATTGAGCAACTGGTCGGCGGACTGAAGGCCGGGATGGGATATATCGGCGCCGCCAACCTCGATGAGTTACGCCGGCGCGCCCGGTTCATCCGCATCACCGATGCTGGACAGCGTGAAAGCCACGTCCACGATGTGTTCATCACCAAGGAAGCTCCGAACTACCGCCGTTAAAAAATCGCGATGTTTCCCGATAGCTGGTCTGCTGCCCGGTGCTCGCCCGGCCGAACCGGCTGATCTATTCTGTGCGCAGTCAGGTGGGGGTGTATGGCTGGGATGGGCAAGTCGCGTCGGAAAATCCGGGTCGGAGTTTTATTCGGCGGACGATCGGGCGAGCATGAGATTTCGCTGCGCTCCGCGTTGACGGTAATCTCCGCGATCGATCGCTCACGTTACGAAATTGTTCCGATCGCAATCGGCCGCGATGGCCGCTGGTATCTGGAAACCGACGCGATCACGATGCTGGGTAAAGCGGCGCCTCGTCTGGCCGCGCTCAAGCGCACCGGCCTGCCGATCAGCCTGTTGCCCTATCCCGATAGCCGCGCGCTGGTAAGCAATCCCGCTAACGGCCGCTCGGCAATTCAGATGAATTCCGCGGCGAAAGCGATGCTGTCGCCGCTCGACGTGGTTTTTCCGGTGCTGCACGGCACCTTCGGCGAGGACGGCACCATCCAGGGGCTGCTCGATCTGGCGGGAGTTCCCTACGTCGGCGCAGGCGTGCTCGGCTCGGCGATTGGGATGGACAAGGATGTGCAGAAGCGGCTGCTGCGCGATAGCGGATTGCCGGTGGTGCGCTATGCGGCCGTACGCGATATCGATTATCGCGAAAACCCCGCCACGGTGCGCCGCCTGGCCGCTGACCTGGGATGGCCGGTATTCGTCAAGCCCAACGCGCTAGGATCGTCGATCGGCATCACCTGTGTGAAATCGGCGCGTCAGTTGCCGAAGGCTCTGGAAGAGGCTTTTCGTTACGATCGCAAGGCGCTGATCGAGGCCGCCTGCCAGGGCCGTGAGCTTGAATGCGCGGTGCTCGGCAATGAGCGCCCACAAGCCTCGATCGTCGGCGAAATCGTGGTGCGCAGCCGCGACGGCTTTTACAGTTACCAGTCCAAGTACGTCGATGACGACGGCGCCGCGATCGAAATCCCGGCTTCGCTTCCCTCCGCTGCCGCCGAGCGTATACGCGAGTTGGCGCTGGCCGCCTTCACCACGCTCGAATTGCGTGGGATGGCGCGGGTCGACTTCCTCGCACGATCCGACCTGAGCGAAATTTATATCAACGAGGTCAACACCATTCCGGGCTTCACCTCGATCAGCATGTACCCCAAGCTGTGGGAGACCTCCGGGCTGCCGCTGCCCAAATTGATCGACCGGCTGATCGCGCTCGCGCTGGAAGACCATCGCGCCCGCCGCCGCCTGAAATTCACCTATCAACCACGCCTCTGACCATCCGTTCCGATCCGATGAAACGTTTACTGATCGCGACCACTAATCCAGCGAAGCTGGCCGAATATCGATTGCTGATGCGGGATCTGCCGCTCGAACTGGTTTCGCTCGCCGACTTGAACATTTCTGAATCGCCTGAGGAGAGCGGGGAAACCTTCGCCGCTAACGCCAGCCTCAAGGCGCGCTTTTATTTTGAGCGATCGCGCGTCCCCGTGCTGGCCGATGACGGCGGTTTGGAAGTGGATGCTCTGGGCGGCGCGCCGGGTGTGCGATCTCATCGATGGCTAGGCGAAGCGGCGTCCGACGATCGCGCGCTGGCGAACGAAGTGGTCCACCGCTTGGAAGGTATCCCACCGGACCGCCGCACCGCGCGGCTCAAGGCGGCCGCGGCGCTGGTATGGAACGATGGCGTCGATCTTCACGAACGCATCGCGTCCGCCGCGCTCGAAGGAGTGATCGCGAGCCACGTTTACGATCGGATCGAGCCGGGATTCCCATACCGCGCGGTGCTGTTTTTGCCGGGCATCGATAAATATCTGGCGCAACTGAACGAGGAACAGGCGGCGGCGCTCAGCCAACGGCATTCGCTGATCGATCAACTGCGGCCGGCCTTAGCCGAAATTGCCCGCCTGCTGTGAGTTTTCTCTCTTCCGCCATCGACAGCGAAAAGCCTGACAGAGGCGAGCGATCTACAGGTTCGGCGAACCAGGAGACCGGCATTCTTCGGCTTCGCCTCAGAATGGCAGAAAAAACTTAGACCAGTTCGGCCAGCGCGCGCTCCAATGTGACCAGAGTTTGCGCCGGGAGCACCGCCCTGACGTGCGGCGCATATTGCTTGATCGCGCTGTCGCCGGTGTTCCAGCGCGCGCCGGACTCGGGATTGAGCCAGTAAACGGCGCGGCATTGATGGGCGATCGCGGCAATTAGATCGGCCCGCGCCGTACGGCGATTATTACGCGCGTCGCCCATGATGATCAGCAGCGTCGCCGGGCCGAGCAACTCGCCGCGCTGATCCCACAATTCGCCGAGCACGCGTCCGAAGTCGGAACGCGCATACGGATCGAGCGCCGGCGTCATCGTTAGATGGCCTTCCTCGAAGCCAGCTTCCGCCAGATGATCGATGAAAACGAAGCTGCGCACGCGATGGAAACATTCGCGCACCCCGGCCATCAGCTCCAGCATCAAGGTTGCCGCATAGCGCACCGAACCGGAAATGTCGGCGACAAGCACGATATCGATATGGCGCGGACGGCGCGCACGCATTCGCAAATCGATAAACGAACCGCCGCGTTGAATCGCCGCGCGAATGGTGCGGCGGAAATCGATTCGGCCGCGGCGCGCGATCCGCAGCCGCCGGCCAAGGCGGGCGCGAAAGCGGCGAATCACAATCGCGAGGGCGTCGCGCGCGATCTCATATTCAAGCTGCGAGTATCGCTCGAACGGGACGCGATCGACCGACGCCAGCCGCGCGTGGCGCATCGCCTCCGATCCTTCCCCCGCCGCGAACTGTTTTTCGCCCTCGCCTTCGCGCTCGGCGCTGGATGATTGAGCCCGCCGCTGCGCCGATTCACGCTCGCCCGCGCGCGAGGATTCGATTTTCTCGGGTTTAGGCGAGTTGGGCCGCAAAATGAGCTTGGATGATTCGGAATCGTGATCGGGCGTCTGGCGCGCCGGATCACCCGCGGCGGATTGCGGATCACCGCCGCTGGCGGCGCGTGCGCCGCTGCGGCTTTGGGGTTCGCGCGCCACGCTCGATCTCGAACGACCGAAAAATTTCACGAAGGTGCGATCGAAAACCGGCCGGTCGGCCTCGTCCTTGATCAGCGCGGCGGCCAGCGCCTCGCGCATCCGGGTTCGCTCGAAACCGGCGGCCGCCACCGCCTGCATCGCGTCGAGCGTCTCGGCCACCGAGATTCGCACCTCCGCCCGCCGGAGCTGATCGACAAATTCGAGCAGCCGATCGCGCAGCGCGGTCATCGCGGATGCGAAAGCAGGGCGCTCACCTTGCCCTCGATTTTGCTCCGGTCGTCTTCGTGCTTGATCAGCAAACCGATCGTGGAACGCACCGCGGCCGAGTCGAGTTCGCGCACCCCAAGCCGCACCAGCGCCTGCGCCCAATCCAACGTCTCGGCGATCGAGGGCGGCTTCTTTAGTCCGGTCTTGCGAATCGCACCGATGAAGCGCGCCGCCTGTTCCGCCAGCATCGCATCGAGTCCCGGTGCCTTGAGCTCGATAATCCGGCGCTCCTGAGCGATCGAGGGAAAATCGATGAACAGATGCAGGCATCGGCGGCGCAACGCCTCGGACAGCTCGCGCGCGCGATTCGAGGTCAGCACCACGGCCGGGCGCTCGTGCGCCTTGATGGTGCCAAGCTCAGGGATGCTAACCTGGAAGTCCGACAGCGTTTCCAGCAGAAAAGCCTCGAACTCCTGGTCGGCCTTGTCCACCTCGTCGATCAGCAGCACCACCTGGCGCGGCGCCAGCAGCGCCTTGAGTAGCGGGCGTTCGAGCAGGTAGTCGGGCGAGAACAGATGCTCCGACAGCTCCTCCCAACGCAATCCGCGATGCTGGTCGGCCTGCAGCCGCAACAACTGCTTCTGATAATTCCATTCGTAGAGCGCGCGCGCTTCGTCGAGGCCCTCGTAGCACTGCAAACGGATAAGCTCCGCGTGCAGCATCGCGGCCATCACCTTGGCCACCTCGGTTTTGCCCGAGCCGGCCGGGCCTTCGATCAGTAACGGCTTGCCGAGCGCCAGCGCGAGGAAGATCGAGGTCTCGACCCGCTGGTTGGTGACATAGTTGGCGTGACGCAATCCCTCGCTGACATTTTCAGGTGTGATTTCCAAGCTAACTCAGGATCGCGGAGTCACGGCCACGGAGTCAATCGCGAGCTGCGCGAGGCGGGCGAAGTCGCGGGCGTACTCGCGAATCGAATAGGCGCCGCGAATCACGTAGCCCGGATGGTACATCGCGAGGTAGCGCACGCCACCGAGTTCGATTCGGCCGCCTGGCGAAAATGCGACCTCGCGGCCGGCCAGTTCGCGCCATGCGATGCGTCCCAGGCATACCACCACACGCGGGCGCGCCACCGCCAGTTCCGCGCGCAAATGATCCCGGCAGTTGGCGATCTCAACCGCGCCGGGATCGCGATTACGTCCGGCCCGATCACGCGGGTTACAGCGCACCACATTGGTGATGAATACACGCTTGAGTCCGGCCTCGCGGATCATCCGGCGCAGCATTTCGCCGGAACGATCGCCACTGAAGGGAATTCCAGTGCGATCTCCGCCGAACCGTCCCGGCGCGATTCCGACGAATGCGATAGCCGCGGGTATCGCGCCGTGGCCCGGCACCGGCTGCGAACGGCTCGCGACCAGCGCGGGGCAGCGGGTACAGCCGCGGATTTTCTCGCGCAGGGCGGCGAGATCAGAGCAGTTCTTTTTCTTCGACGGCGCGGAACTCAGCTTCTCCGAGCACCTCGGCTTTGCGGCTGCCATATTGTTCATATAGCTGGAACAACTGCGACTTGTGCGGGCGCACCCGGCCAAGCGGGCATTTACCCCAATCGTCGAGCGATTCATCGCAGTAGCCCATCCGATTTTCGCCGCATTTGGGCTGCAAAAAGACCGCGATCTCCGGAATCGCGCGCTTCATCTCGGCCCGCATCATCGCCACCATCCGGCGGATTTCCCATTGCGCGCGCACGCACAGGCGCACGTCGCAGATATGCAGCATCTCGGCGAAATTAACCATCACATGAAAGTTGGTCGGGGCCGCGTTGGGCAGCACGAAGCGCGCATCTTCGGCCGGGATGCCGGCCTTGAGCGCGCGTGCATAGAGTTCCGAGGTGCGATCGAGCAGTCCCGCGAAATCCTCGTCGAGGCCGGCCCGCTTCCACGATTCCGGCATCACGAACGCGAGCCGATCCTGCTTGAACTTCACATAGCGCTGGCTCTGCTGCTCGAAGCTGATGCCGACCCGATGGCGTACGAACTGATGCGATAGCGATCGCGAGACATTGGCGATCGCGAACCAGAACACCACCTGTTCTAGTGGCGAGGAGTGGCCGGTCTTGAGCCGCTCGCCGATGAACTCGCGGATCGTCTCGCGGCTGATTTTCCCGGCTTTGATCTTTTCCCAGGTCTCGATCGGGGTTTCGGAGCTGTAGCAGGTGCGGAACGCGGCGTAGAGTTTTTCCAGCGGCGCGGCCGCGAAGTCGATTAGCTTTACCTGCATCGATGCCTGATTATTCATGGCTGAAATCCGCGTGACCTCCGCCGCCTAAGTCCGGCGCTTACTCTAACTCGACTGCGTTCCAAGGTCATGCCGCGGCGGATTTATTATTAACATATCGCCGGGCCTGGATTGCTTACCGCGCGGGCGGCTGGCAGATTCGGCTCTGATGGTCGCCGTCACCGAGATCGTCTATCGAAAAGTGCTGCGGCCGCTGCTGTTCCGGCTGGAGCCGGAAACCGCCCATCGCGTGACCCTGGCGTGGCTCGCGATGCTCCCCGCGATCACGCGCACCGACGACCAACTCCTCGCCATCAGGCTGTGGGACCTCGACTTAACCAATCCGGCCGGTCTCGCAGCCGGACTCGACAAGGAGGCCCGCGCGCTCGCGGCCTGGCGGACGCTGGGCTTCGGCTTCGCCGAGATCGGAACGATCACGCCGATGCCGCAGCCGGGCAACGAGCGTCCCCGGATGTGGCGGCTTCCCGAGCGCCGCGCATTGATCAACCGGCTGGGATTTCCGAGCGCTGGCATGTTGGCGATATCGCCACGGCTGGAAAGTTTTCGCCGCCGTAATCCGGGATTGAGAATCGGACTTAATTTCGGACCAAATAAAAACACCCCGCCCGCGCGAGTCGCGGATGACTATGCGCAGCTAATCCTGCGGCTCGGCCATTTGGCGGACTTCATCGTGATCAACGTCAGTTCGCCAAACACTCCCGGCTTACGCGAATGGCAGGCACCGGCGGCGATCGGAACATTGCTCGCGGCGATAAACCTCGCGCGGGGGAATTTACCGCGTCATCCACCGGTACTGGTGAAGCTCGCGCCCGACCTCGATCAGGAAGCTGTAGTGAAAATCTGTGCGGCGGCGGAAGCGGGCGGGGTTGACGGCTTCGTGGCCGGCAATAGCACGCTGGCACGCGCGGAAGTCGGGCTTACCGATGACCGCCAAGGGGGACTTAGCGGCGAGCCACTGCGCGAACGCGCCCGCGCGTTGATCCGCATGGTCTATCAGGCCAGCGGCGGACGGCTGCCGATCATCGGGGTGGGCGGCATCATGAACGCCGTCGACGCCTGGGGCCATATCCGGGCTGGCGCCAGCATGGTCGAGCTGTACACCGGATTTATCTATGAAGGCCCGGCGCTAATTGGGGCAATCAAGCATGGGCTGCTGCACTTGATGAAAAGCGGCGGATGGCGCTCTATTAGCGAGGCGGCAGGCAGCGCATCGCGCTAGCTCAAGGCCCTCGGAGGAAGCGATGGCGGCACAGCAATTTCTCGTCGATTCCCACTGGATGCGTGAGCATCGCAGCGACCCCTCGGTGATTGTGGTCGATGCGCGGCCGCCCAAGGATTACTGGGCGGGCCATCTGGAAGGCGCGCGCCATTTCGATCCGTTTCCATTTTCCTTTTACGACACCAGCGACCACGGCCTGCAGGTCTTTCGCAAACAGATGGAGTGGATTTTCTCGACGCTCGGAATCGGCGGCGGGGAGACCGTGGTGTTCTATGAAGACGATTCCGGCATGAGAGCGGCACGCGCTGCATGGGCGCTCGAATACGTGGGCCATCGGGTGGCCCGGATGCTCGACGGCGGCCTGAAAAGTCTCGGCGGTGAGCATCTGACGACTGAGGCGCCGGCGGTCAAGGCGGTGGCTTTTCGCGAGCACGAAAAGGCGGACATCGTGGCCTCGCTGGCGCACACCCACGATCGCATCAACACGCCGGGGGTGCAGATTTTCGATGTGCGCACGCCCGAGGAATATTACGGCGAGACCATCCGCGCACGGCATGGCGGCGCGATTCCGGGCGCGATCCATCAGGAATGGATACATTTCAAAGATTCAAAGGGAGCGTTCGAATCTCCGGCCCAGTTGCGCGAGCGGTTTACCCGGCTGGGACTTAACCCGGAGTCGGAAATCATCACTTATTGTCAGGGTGGCTATCGGGCGGCGCATGCCTATGTCGCGCTGAAGATCGCGGGCTTTACGCGCGTGCGCAATTACCTGGGATCGTGGGCCGAATGGGGTAATCGCGACGACGCGCCGATCGATCATCCCAAGCGCCCGGCCTGAGTTGGCGATGCCGCCGGCCTTCCTGCTCACCGGCTTTGCACCGTTCGGCGGCGAGCGCATAAATCCGTCGTGGGAAGTGGCGCAGCGCTTCGACGGCCGGCAGATCGGCGATTTCACAATCCGGGCGGCGCGCCTGCCGGTGGTGCGGTTGCCCGCCCTCCGGCGGCTCGCCCAACTGATTAAGGAAATCGAACCCGGCGCGCTACTCGGGCTGGGTCAGGCTGGCGAACGGCCGGCGATCACCCTGGAGCAAATCGCTATCAACCTGTTCTCGCCGGACGAAATCGGCGGTGGCGAACGGATCCGCAGGATCGTCGAGGACGGCCCCGATGCTTATTTCGCGCGGGTGCCGCTCGGAGCGATGCTGTCGGCGATCGCGCGCGACACGATCCCGGCGGCGCTATCGCTTACCGCGGGCGCATTTGTATGCAACGCCGTGATGTACGCGGGGTTGCACGCATTGCGGAACAGTCCCGAAGTTCCGGCGGGGTTTGTACATCTGCCCTATGCGACCGCGCAGGCGGCGCGCCATCGGGACGTTGCGAGCATGTCGATGGATCTGATGGAACGGGCGGTCGAGCTGTCGATCGCCACGATCGTAAGTCGAGCCGGCCGGCGGCGCGCCAACCGACCGCTCAGGCGGAAATGATGCTTATGCCCCGATCGAGGCTGCGCGCGGCGAGCCAGCTTGATTTTGACGCAGAGCGCACAGCATCTGACGCAGCTTGGCCGGATTTACCGGCTTTTTGAAAATTGCGCCTTCAAGCCCGCGCAGCTTGCTGCGTTTGATGATGTGATCCTTGTCGTAGTAATAGGCGGTCATCAGAACGCAGGGCAGGTTGGCGAACTCTTCTTTCACGCGAAGATAAAATTCATAGCCGTCCATTTCGGGCATCACGACATCGGACAGCACCGCGTCGACTTTCATATTGCGGATGATTCCAAAGGCCGCGCTGGGACGGGTCGCCGAATAGACCACGCAGCGCTCCGCCCGCAGGATGTCGCACAGCGAGTTGACCACCGAGACATCATCGTCGAGCACTAGCACCGCCATCCCGGATAGCGGCCATTCCTGCTCCTCGCGGGGATGGCCGTTGGGTGCCGCCGCGGTAGCGCTGCCCGCCATCTCGCGCGGGGCAAGATCGGTCATCCGTTTGCCCTGCATATAATCGCGGGTGAGGTACTTGCCGGCACGAGCCATCTCGTCGAGCCGCTTCACAATCGCCTGCACCTTCCTGACGCCGAGGCGGATCGACTCGATTCTTTCATTCTCGATTACGCGCTCGGCCTCGCTCAGATGAGTTTCGACATCGCGCGCCAGCAACTCCAGATTATTGGTGATGCTTTCGAGCGGGTTGTTGATCTCATGGGCGAGACTGACGGCGATTTCGCCGGCGGTCGCAAGCTGTTCGCGCTGGCGCATGCGGCGTATATCGCGCGCGAAGCCGATCGATCCGATCGCCTCGCCGTGCTCGTCATAGATTACCGAGCCGGAGATTGCGACTGGAATATCCTCGTTGTCTTTGCTGCGAAAAACGGTCTCGAGACTGGAAACTTTGCCCACGTCGGACGAGTCGCGCATCGCCTTCATCACCCGCTGAGCTTCTTCAAGCGAGGGGTAGATGCGGGTGACTTTCTGGCCGATTATCTCGGCGGGAGTGTAATGCAGGCTGCGGCGCGCGCCGTCATTGTAATAAATTATAAAGCCCTCATGATCGACGGCGACCACGATATCGGGCGAACTTTCCACCAGGCGTTGCAGATAATTTTGATCGAGCGAAAACATTGAAATATTAGGAAAGACGCTCCTCTACGTCACGCTCCAAGCCGGCCAGGTTGATATCTGGAGGCCGGTCCGTGGCAACCGAAGCGTAAGTTTTTACCGCCATGAGTACCTGAAAAGAAGTCCCCTCGAAGCTATCCAGAATACCGGGCATGTATGTCACGAAAGCCACCAGCCTCGCCACTCCCCCGACCTCATCTTCACTACAGCACACAGTGGGCCACGACGAAAGCGCTATCGGTCGAAATTGGGTTGCCCTGAGTTTCGATGAATTGAGCAAATAGAAGCGATAACACCTCTACGCGATCATGTGCTATCAGTGGTGAAGTCCCCGTGATACCCCGGATTTTCCCCCAGCACGAGCCAGCTAATGGGTACTCCCGGTGCCGATGAGCGGCAGAAATCGCGAATCTTATGCGGGGTCAGTTGCTTAAAAGCGAAGCTTACACCTAAAATCATTCGAGGAGATTTTCCTAATGGCCGAGCCGCTTACCTTCGAGGCGCTCGCGAGCCGCCAGTACGTGCTCTCGAGCGCGGAAAATTTTGTTCTCTACGTATTGCTCGAGGCGACTGCCCAGGGTAGCGCCAATGGCGCCGGGGGCGGCCGATCGCCGCTGAATCTCGGCGTGGTTCTTGATCGATCCGGATCGATGTATGACGAACGGCGTCTGGAGTTCGTGATCGAAGCGGTCAAGTTCCTGGTCGATAATCTGACGTCCGAAGACAAGGTCTCGATCGTCGCCTTTGCGGATAAAGCGCAGATTATTGCCTCGACCGATAAGGTCCGCGACAAAAACGCACTAAAGCGCGCGATTGACGATATCGATCTGCTGGAAATCGGCGGCGGCACCCAAATGGCCCTTGGAATGCGGATGGCCATCGATGAGGTGAAGAAAAACCTCACCCCCGAACGTCTAAACCGCGTGCTGGTATTGACCGACGGACAGACCTACGAAGAGACCGCCTGTCTCGAACTCGCGAGTCAGAACCGCGACCAGATGTCATTCTCGGCGATGGGCGTGGGGGTCGAGTTCAACGAGAAACTGTTGATGCGAATCGCGCAGGATTCGCACGGCAAATATCATTTTATTGGCGATCCTTCGGAAATTCCGGGTCTTTTCGACGATGAATTGCAGGGACTGCGGGCGGTCACCTTGCGCAATGGCCGTATCGACGTGAATTTGTCGCAAGGCGTACAGGTCCGCGAGGCCTTTCGCGCCAGCCCGGAAATTTACGCGCTTGGCACGCCGCTGGTGAGTGACGATCGCAATGTAAGTTACGAGATCGGCGATCTTGAGGCCGGGGTGCCCGGCTCGGTGCTGTTAACTTTAGTGTTGCCGCCGCGCCGTCCCGGACCGGTCCGAATCGGCCAGGCCACCTTCCATTACGAGGCGCCAGGGGTCGGCGAACGCAGCGTCAACACAGACGTGACCGTCGAGTACACGCTGGATCGAACCCTCACCAGCCGGGTGAATGGACGTGTGATGAACCTGGTCGATCAGGTCTCGATCGCCAAATTGCAATCGCGCGCTGAAGATGAGCTCAAGGCCGGGAATGTCGATCGCGCTACCCGACTGCTTTCCAATGCAATTCAGGGTACGCAGCGGCTGGGTAATATCAAGGCTACTCAGGCGCTAACCGGTTTGATGGATCAGGTGAAGAAAACTCAAACGCTCCAGGGCAAGGCGGCCAAGACCACTCTGCTACAGGCTCAGGCGGTGGTGCGAAAGACCCAGATGCTCGACCCGGAAGCGCTCAAGGAATTTAACAAGCCGGAGTGACATCAGGCTATAAAGATACTTGCCGGTATCCCGAAAAAGTCCACACGAAGGGGCTTATAATCATATGGTTAAGTGCAGCGAATGCGGCTACGAGAATATCGACGGATTAGACTACTGCGACGGCTGCGGAGCCAAGCTGGCGGGTGCCGCGAGCGCGCCGGCGTCCAACGCAGGAGCAGCGGTAGCTCCCGCGCCCGCAGCGGAAGAGGGTTCCGCGCCGGCGGCCGAGGTCAGCGCTACTGGAGAAGCCGCGCCAGCCGCGACCGAAGGGGCTTCCCCGGAATCGCCCACTGGCGAGATTAGTCCCAGCCCCGAAGTGGAACCGGCTCCAGCGCCGTCTCCGGCGGCGGGGGGCGCTTTGTTCAAGGCCAAGCTTCAAATCGTGAGAGGCGGGCGCAAGGGTCAGGAGTTTTCACTTGAGGAAGCCAATAACCTAATCGGCCGCTGGGATCCTGAAACCGGTTCCTTCCCTGAAGTCGATCTCGAACAGGACGATCAGGAAGCTAAAGTATCCCGCAAACATGCATTGCTGCGGATCGATAACGGAAAGATCACGGTCGAGGATATTGGAAGTCTCAATGGCACCTATGTGAACCGTCAGCCCCGCTTGCAGCCTGGGAACCCGGTCGAATTGAAGTCGGGCGATGAAATAATCATCGGCAAAACTTTCCTGAAGCTGGTGGTCGATCCGATTTCGTAGATGCCTGTCCGGAGGCGGGCCTGAGCTAACCGCCGCCCAAGCGGCGGCGTGATCCGGTATGTTGTGTAGCGATGCAATCGGGTGAGCCGCTTCCCGCCGCCCACCTGCTCGATGGCCGATACCGCATCAATAAGGTAATTGGCGCGGGCGGGATGGGCCGTGTCTATTTAAGCAACGATACGCGCCTTTCCAGCCGTCCGGTCGCGGTCAAGGAGATGATCGTCGGCGACGCGATGCATGAACAGAAGGCGCTGGCGGATTTCACCCGTGAGGCGCGCGTGCTCGCGCTGCTGACCCATCCGGGGATTCCCAACATCATCGATTTTTTCACCGAGGGAAACCGGCATTATCTGGTGATGGAGTTCGTCGCCGGCGGCGATCTGCAACACCTGTTGGATCAGTCCGGCGGCAAGCGGATGCCGGAATCGATGGTGCTCAAGTGGTCGCGCCAGATGCTGGATGTGCTCGATTTTTTGCATTCGCAAACTCCGCCGATCGTTTACCGCGATTTGAAGCCCGGCAACATAATGATCGATAAGGACGGCCGCGCGATGCTGATTGATTTTGGTATCGCGCGATTCCTGCCGCCAGGCGGGCGCGGCACTCAGATTGGCTCGGTCGGCTATGCTCCGCCCGAACAATACATGGGCAAGACCGAGCCGCGATCGGACCTTTACTCGCTTGCCGCCACCATGCATCACCTGTTGACCGGGCGCGATCCGCAACTCGAACCGCCGTTCAGTTTCCCTCCGGTGCGCCAACTTGCGCCCGAAGTTTCGATCCAGACCGAGCAGGCGGTGATGACGGCGCTCGATAAGGATCTCAGCAAACGACCGACTTCGGCGCGTGAGTTGAAGCATCTGTTACCTGATCCGGATTTCGAGTCGGAGCTGCCCGCGCTCCCCGCCAATCTCACGAATCCCGGCAGCGCAAGCCGCGCCGCCGCGCCGATTTCCACTGCCGCGACCATGGTGCTGCCGTCCACGCCACTCGGTGCTTACCCTTCGGCTCCGCCGTCGCCCTCCGCACGCCCGTCCGGCGTCTCCACGATGAAAACGGTCGTGTTGCCCGCGCCGCCGGCGCCCAACGCCGTGCGCCCGGTTTCTCCACCGCCAGTCAGCCGGAAGCCGCCAGCGAATATCCCGGCTCCGGTTGCGTCTAAACCATCGGTGGTGTCCTCGACCGCCAAGACCCAGGATTTGAAGCCGACTCAGCCCAAACCGGCTGCCTCCCCAAAACCGCCGCCGCGGATCATCCCGTTGAGCCGCCCGCCGGCTTCGCGGCCGTCAACTCCGCCGGTGCCGCCGACGGCGGCCAATCCCGCTTATAAAAATGGAACTCGCGCGCCCGCGGCCGGCCCGATCCCGAAACTGATTGCGCGGCCGCAAAACCTCCAATTCGATTTGACCGAGGGCCGTATGGTGATCGGCAGGGCGGTCAGCCGGGATGATAGTCCTGAAATCGATCTGAGTGGTTTGTCCGCCGCAAACGGCAAAATCTCGCGCCGTCACGCTGAAATCATCAGGCAGGGCGCCAATTGTTTTATACGTGATCTCGGAAGCCTCAACGGCACCTATATCGCCGGACGTGGCAGGTTGGGGCGTGACCAACTCTATAAGCTTAAAGATTGTGACGAGGTCGTGCTCGGCGAAGCTCGGCTTCAATTCAGGGAGCGCTGATTAAATATGCTTACGTGCCCGCAATGTGGTCAGACGGCTCCCGAGGGCACCCGGTTCTGCGATCGATGCGGCCAGGGTCTGATTGCTCCATCCTCGGAGGCCGCCTCACCGGTGCTCGATGCGATCGCGCCCGGGACCGCGCTCAAGCATGGATTCGAGATCGTCGAACTTTTAACTCAAAGTTCGATTGAGAACCGGTACCGTGTCGTGCGCAAGCTCGATAGTGCGCGAGCCAGTTTTCAGATCCGCGAAAGGACCGGGCCCGCTTCTTCGCACGATTCGGATGCGTCGTCCGCCGAGATTACTGACCCCGCGATCGACGATGTCGCGGAGGCCGCCGGCGGTTCGCGATCTGAAATTGTTGAGACCGAAAACTGCGTTGACCCGCGCGCCAAAACTGCCGAGCTCAAGCCGATAATTATCGATGCCAAAGCTCAGCCGGCAGAGGCAGTCGAAACCTCCGCTTCCGCTACCGCTGTTGATGAAGTTGAAACTACGCCCGCCGAATCGCCGATCTCCACCGCCGACGGGACGCCGCAAATTGTCGCGCCGGAGTCGGAGTCCAATGAGCAGGACACCCCTGCCGTCACCGCCGCCGCATCGCAAGCCGACGAGCAGGCGGTGCCTGCTGAAGATCCGGCCGAAGCCGAAGATCTTGGCGAGGTTTTTGGACGCGTCCTGGCCCTGTCGCAAACCCTTAAACATGCGGCATTCCAGCGCGCGCTGGAGGGATTTGCCGACGGTGGGCGCGTTTATCTGGCCTACCCCGACGAACCGTTCACCCCGCTGGCGGCTCGCCCCGGCGGGCTCAGGATGCCCGAGTCGGAGGCGCTTAACGTCGCGATCCAGTTATGCCAGGCCGTCGGCTACCTCCATCGACGGGGACTGCGCCTCAACGATATTTGTCCCGAGTCGGTTGGCTACGGCGCCGATGGCCGCGTCAGGGTGACCGGCCTCGAAAGCGTCAGCAACGACAACGAACTTCAATCCGATCCGATTTTCAACGACGGCTTTACCGCTCCCGAAATCTATCGCGGGAAAAAAGCCGATAAGCGTGCGGACATTTTCTCGATCGGCGCCCTGCTTTATACCTGTCTGACCGGTGACCGCCTGGAATCGGAGAGCTGGCGCGAGGAGGCTGGCGCTATCGATTTTTACCCGCCGCACGTGGTTAGCCCCGCGCTTGAACAGGTTGTCCGCCGCGCCCTGGTTTTTAATCCAGACGGGAGATGGCCAAACGTCGATGCGATGAAAGCGGAATTGGTCAAGCTCGGTTCGACCATCAGAATTCGCGCCGGCGTAATGACCGACGTGGGGATGGTGCGCGAGCTGAACGAAGACATCGTGATGGCGCAGCAGTACTATCGCGACTCGCAGGTCGAGCCGGCCGAAAGCTACCTGTACGTGGTATGCGACGGCATGGGCGGCGCCGAAGCGGGCGAAATTGCCGCCTCAATTGCCGTGAGTACAATCCGTGATTACATTCAGAATCAGGGCAGCCGCGCGGAGAATACCGACTTGGCGCAAGCGCTTCGCTCGGCGCTGGAGGACGCAAATTCGAAAATACTCGAATATGTAGCGGCGCATCCTGAAGCGCGTGGGATGGGCTCGACCGCCGTGGCTTTAATCGTGACTCCGCCCCTGGCCGCAGTGGCATGGGTTGGAGATAGCCGCGCGTACCTGCTCGAGAACGGCGCCTTGCGCCAGCTAACCAAGGATCATTCGCTGGTCCAGCGCCTGGTGGAAATCGGTCAGATTACACTCGAAGAGGCGCGCCATCACGAACATAAGAACGTGATTACCCGATCGCTCGGAGCGCGGGCGAGCGGACCGGCGGGAGCCGAAGCGGTAAACCTTCGCCTGAAGCGTGGCGATCGGCTGATGCTGTGCAGCGACGGTCTGATCGCGCATGTCGACGATCCGGCTATCGCGGAGGTGATGCGGCGCCATAGCGACCCGCTCGCGGCCACGCGCGAGTTGGTGGTGGCGGCCAACGCCGGCGGCGGAACCGATAACGTCTCGGTCATTGTTGTATTTGCCGATTGATGGCTAACCTGCCCACATCAGACGCGCCGACGGGACCGCTCGAAGCGGGAACGGTCCTGCAGAATCGCTATCTGGTCGAGCGCCTGCTCGGCGGCGGCGGGATGGGCATGGTCTATCTGGCCCGCGATCAGCGGTTGGCGAACCGGCCCTGCGCGATCAAGGAGATGGTCGATCATTTTATCGACCCCCAGCAGCGGATCGAGGCCAACGAATACTTCGCGCGCGAAGCCGACACCCTGGCGCAACTCAAGCACGTCGCGATCCCCGCGATTACCGATCGATTCGACCATCGTAACCGCCATTATCTGGTGATGGAGTATGTCGAGGGCCGCAATCTTGAAGAAGAAATCGCGGCCACCGGCGGTCCGTTTTCCGAAGGGACGGTAATCGATGTCGGCCGCCAGCTTTGCGATGTGCTGGCTTATCTGCACGGCCTCACCCCGCCGATCATTTATCGCGACATGAAGCCGTCCAATGTGATGCTGAACGCGCGCGGCCGCGTGGTGCTGGTCGATTTTGGTATCGCCCGCCTGTTTCGCGCCGCCCGCAAGGGCACGATGATCGGCACCCTCGGTTTCGCGCCGCCCGAACAATACCAGGGCGCGGTCGATCCGCGCAGCGACATCTATTCGCTGGGCGCGACGCTGCATTACATCCTGACCGGCCGCGATCCGGAAAAATTTCCCCCGTTCAGTTTCCCGCCGGTGCGCGATCTGCGCCCGGACGTTTCCAGCAATCTGGCCGGCGCACTCGATCGCGCGCTGGCCTACGAAGTAGATGGGCGGCCGCAATCGATTCAGGAATTCCGCGACATGCTGCTCTATGGGCGCGGGCTCGGGGTTACCGGGCCGGCGGTCACCAGCCGCGGCGGCACTGCCGATCTCACCCCCGCGCAGCCTCATTACACCGGCAAAATTCGCTCTCGGCGCAGCCGCGTCAGACGTGCCATGGGCGTCGTGGGGTTGATTGTCCTGCTCGGCGGCGGCGCCTTTGCCGCCACTTATATTTATCGAAAACCCGCGCTCCAGCAGGAACTCGGCATCAAACAGTACGTCGACAATCTGCCCTGGAAGCACGATGAACTGCTGGCTCAGGCGCGCCGGCATCCTTTGGCATTGGAACGGATGACGCTGGCGCTGTCGACTCGTGAAGGCACCCCGCTCTCCAAACCGCAGGCAAGCTTCACCGATACCGAACTCGACAATACCCATTACCTGCAGTGGAACGCGACGTTTAAAAATGGCATGGCGGGACTGGAGGGAATTAACGACAAGGTCGATGCTCGATTTTACGATCCGGCGGGAACCAAGATCGCGAGCAGCTCGGTCAGCCGATTTATCGGGCCATCCGACAGCACGGCTGACTTCAGCGGGGTGGCGCTGATGCCGGATTTGAGCAATCGGCCGCCCGGCAATTACAAGGTGGCGCTCTATTCCAATGACGAGATCCTGACCGAGCAGCGCTTCACGGTTACCCGCGACCTGGCGGCAAGGACGACAGCGCCCGCGATCAGCACGCCACCCGCATCCTCGACGGGAGCCGACGAGGCCAAGCGCCTGGCTGACGCCCGCGCGCTCGCCGATCGAGCCGATCGCGAGCGGCGGCCCCTGAATCTGGTCGGCATTTCATTCGTCAACAGCACCAAGAGCGGAACGGTGCTTTCAAGCTCGTCCGGCAGTTTCAAAGTCTCCAAAGTGTTGTTTGTGGGATGGCGGGTCACCTTCACCAATCGTTTGTTTGGATTGGAATCGAAGGAATACAGGGTCGACGCGGCCTACCTCGCGCCCGGCGGCGGTACGCTCGGCAGCGTTGACGATATCCAGGTGGTGCCGCGCACCGCGCGCGCCGCAGTTTTCAGCGGGCGGGTTGGAAACTCAGCCGGCGGCGCCTTCCTGCCCGGTCTTTATACCGTGAATTTCTATCTGAACGGCCAGTATTTTGCCCAGAAGAAATTCAGAGTAGTCCAGGATGGGCCGCCACCAACCTCTTATGCATCGAACCCCGGCCCGGGCATGAGCGGCGGCAGCATGGGCGGGGGTTACCCGCCGATGGCATCGTCGGCCTTTCCGCCGCTGGATTCGCCGGTGCTGGCGCGGGGCGCGATCAGTGGAATCGGCGGACGATCCAACGTGCCGATGGAACTGCGCTTGCGCCCGCAGCCCAATGGGTTTCTGCATGGCGAGCTGGTGGTCAACGAGCCGGGTTATGGCGAGAACTCGATCGAGGGTTTCGTGCGCGGCAACCGGCTGCAATTCCAGGTGCCCTATGGCACCGAAACCTTTTATTTCGAGGGCACCCGCGGCGTTAACCATCTGGGCGGCACTTTCGAGGCGACTCCTTCCGGCGCACGCGGCACCTGGACCACAGTCGCGAATTAAACGCTACCCGCCCGCGCGAGCTTCAGTCACTGGCGGCGAAAAAGTCGTCGCGGAAGATACGATCCTCTGAAATTCCCTTCGCCAGCAGCAAAGTTGCTACCGCTTCGCACATTTCAGGCTGACCGCAGATATACGCATCGTAGGGACTGGCGTCGGCAATCTCACGCTGCAGGACCTGTGTGACGCGGCCGACCGCGCCGCGCCATCCATCGCCGGCGGCAGGCGCGGATAAAGCCGACCTGAACGAGAAGTGCGCCATCCGCTGCTCAAGCAGGCGGAGTTCATCCCGCAAGATCAGATCGCTTTCAGTCCGCGCCCCGTAGTAAAGCCAATAACTGCGCGGATCCTGCCGCTCGGCGGCCGAGCGGATTATCGAAAGCATCGGACCTAGGCCGGAACCGGTCGCCACCAGAAGGACCGGACGATCACTTTTTCGCAGATAACTCATGCCGTAGGGTCCACGGATCGCGAGTTTGAAACCGGCGGTGAAGTGTTCGTCGCGGCCCGAGAATTCGCCACCGGCTATCCGTTTGACGATTAGCTCGATGCGATCAGGTGTGGCCGGCGAACTGGCTATCGAATAGCATCGCCAGCTTCCCGGACGGCCCGGTATTTCAACCTCGATAAATTGGCCGGGATAAAACGAAAGCCGACTTTCGAGCATCAGTTGCAGCCCCCACAACGACTCGCTCAATGGCCGGGCCGCGACGACCTCAGCGCGGCGATCGTCCGGCGTGATGACCGGCGCATCGTCCCGATCCGCAACGGGCTGCTCGCGGATCACCAGATCTGATAGCGCCCGCGCCTGGCATAGCAGCGCCCAACCCTCCTCGCGCTCACTTTCTGTCAGGCTGTACGAGGATATGTTTCCGAGATCGACTTCACCGTCGATCAAAAGATATTTGCAGCTTGAGCAGCGTCCGTTGCGGCAACCGTATTGCAGCAGAATTCGTTGGCGCAGGGCGCAATTGAGCACCGACTCGCCGGGATGAAGGATAAATTCCCGGCCGCCCGGCTCGAGCCTGGCCTTGAAGGTTTCGCCGGCCACTTGAATCCAATCATGCAGAGGGAGGGGCAAACTCCAGCATCTCAGAGGTGATTCGGAACGCGCCCTCTTCAACCGAAACGCGGCCGACAAAAGTGGTCATTATCGTTAGCCATTGACCGAGCTCGATCTCCCGCCCCAGTTCTTCGCCGACGCGCTTCAGATCGATCACCAGCTCATCCTGCGCCTTGATTTGCCAGAAGGTGCCATGGTCTTCGATGATGGCATCGGGCTGATAGCTTTCAAGCGCGCTGATGGTAGCATCCGCTTCGTCACTTTTCATGAGCACCACGAATACCGCCCCCGACCTAGTGCTGGTCTTTTCCGGCCCCATCAAACTCACCCACCCTTTGCGCCGAGGCCGAGTTCGGCCATCATCGTGGCCTGCCGGGCGCAGGCGGCGGCTAGTTCTTCCTCGAACAGGCCCGCATGCGGGCCCAGGCGATCGTAGACCGGAGCCAAAGCTCTGGCCGCTGCGATCGCCAATGACATCCAACGATCGCACCACGCCCGCATCACGATGCGGTTGTCGTCGGCGTTGAGCAAGCCGGCCGCGGTGGTCATCCGCACCAACTCTTCGGTCCAAGCCTGATTGCGCCGCCGGTCGCGCTCGGTGGTCATGATGATCATCGGCGTGATCGGATCGCCATGGCGCGGCGCCTGGCGACGTACCAGGCGGCTGACTCCAATCTCGGTGGTGATTGGATCGATGATCAGATTTACCGCGAACGCCAATTCGGCCCAGTCCTCGGTCGCCATCAGCGATTCCACTATCGCCCGCAACGGCTGATATCGCGGTTCGCTGAGCCAGCGCTGCTTGGCGCCCTGGTCTTTGAAGCCTTCGATATTGGCTTCGAGCGCCATCAGATAAAGCACGGTTGATTGCGCATGCCTGATGCGATCGACCGCTTCAAAACAGAGCACGTTGCCGAGCGTGTCGGAAAGCGCTTCCCGTTGTGCGCGCGAAAATGCGCGGAAAAGCCCGTACTCGAAGAACGACCACACCCGGTAATGGCCGGCGATGATTTCGGTAAGCCAGTCCGGATCGAATTCGCTGAACGCTCCGGCGCTGGCGGCGTCTTCGACGCAGCGCTCGATCGCGCGCTCCTGCTCCGCCTGCAACTTGACGTAATTGCGTTGCCACATGCTTGAAGGATCGCGGAAATCAAACCAATGCGGGTGTTGCAAACGGGTCGATTCCGGACGCCAGGCGGCGCGGCCCTCGGGCGTCAGCAGGTACCAACCCTGACGGTCGAAGACCGCGGGGTCGGGCTGCGTATAGCAGGTGACCGCCTCGTATTCGGACAGGCGGCGCTTGCGCGGTTTGATATAGGTAAAATCGCGGGGAGACTGCACGGCGGTGTTCATCATTGCTGCCTCAATGGATCGCGAATCTCGTAGCGCGCCGCCCGGATGTGGTCGATCGTCCACATCTGTTCCTGATTGAGCCAGGGCTGCGCGATCAGCGTCTTGCCATCGGCGCGCAGCAAGCCATTCTCGACGATAAAGTCGGCCAGGTCGTAACCGTCGAACAGTTCGTAAAAGGTGTCGTAAGCAAGATACCGATGCGGCTCCTGATCGAAGATCAACTCGCACTCGGGCGTGCAAAACGCATGTCGTTTTCCGGCGAATTCCTTGATCCGGCAGGTCGAAATGTCGGGGCGGGGAAACACGCACGGCATCTGGCATACCCGGCATAGCGGCGGCAGGCTGGGAAACATCGACAGCGCCAACTCCCCGTTGCGCGGATCGCAACGCCGGCGATATTCATCCCAGAATTTCCCATATTGGCCGTGCCAGCCGGGATACTTCAGCTCGAACCAATCCATGTCCCGATTCGTGAGTGGATCGAAACGCCAGTACTGAAGCGGCCACGCCGCGAAGCCAACCATCGCGGCCGAATGCCCCATCCATGGCACCCGATCGCGCGCGGCCGCAAAAGTGCTTGGCACCTTGAGGCCGAATGGCGCCAGCCGTTCGATATACGATCCGACCCAATCGTTATCGATCCATTCACGCCATTTATCGAGGTAGGAGAAACTGCGGTTGGTCTGGAAATAATCCCACACCACGCTCAGAAATGAATCGATGAAGGCGTGCTGACGCCAGAAGGCGCGATCGAAATCGATCTGCAGCGCCGGCAGGTTATCGGGATTGGAGACCACCGCCGCGAGGGTCGAGTAGCCATTCGCCATATGGCGCGATTCGTCGGATTGGATACTGAGAAAAACCGACGGTGTCACCTGGTCGCCATTGGCGGCAGCAATTTCCGTCAGCGCGACGAAGATCGAATTGGTATAGGCGGTCTCCGCCACCACCTGAAGATTGAGCGCGCCTTCGATCGGATCGCCGACGAAAAAAGCCTCGAACGCCGCCCGTGCCGCGCGATTGAAAATATTGGTGCCGCGAAGCTTGAATCCTTGCGTGAAGCCCTCCGGATCGGCGGCATGCCGGGCGAAATAGCGGCTCAGGTAGGCCTCCTGATTTGTGTGCCGCACTTCGTCGAGCATCTGCGCCAGATAGCCCTGGCGGAGTTCTGCATTATTGATGGTCTCGATTAGCTGGCCCATGTTCTTCATGGCCGCATATTCACCGAAGTTCAGGATCGGCAGCGCCGCCTTCATCGCTTCCATCCAGCGCGGCTCGGCTTTGGCCGAGACCTGACCGCGGGCTAGCGCGTCTTCCATCGATCCGTACTGGCGATTGTCCTTTTCCTCTTCCATCGAAAGGTAATCGCGGATCAGGTGACGAAAAGGATCTTTGGTCTTCGCGGGGATTTTGTACTTGGTCGGGTACCAGTCGGGCTTGGACGCATACGAGGGCTCCCAATCAAAATCCTTTACCCGGTTGTGCGCTTCGATTAAGTTTTGCATCGTGTCTATAACCTCGAATCGCTCAGTTCCATTCGGGCGGCGCGTCGACCGCGATGTGTGAAGGGCCAGTCGTTCCGCAGATCGATGGCGTCAAACCATGGAGCGGCTTTGCTGGCTGGGATTCCCCGCGCTCCTGACAAAATTGTTGCCTCAGGCAACAATTCGTTACCACTCTTCGCAGGTTATTGTCAACTAAAATGATTTACTTTGGAAACCAATCATCCGGAACAGGTCGTGGCTATGGAACGTAAAATCGGCGAGGCCGATTTCCTCGAGCTCTTTTACCCGATTCACTACAAAATCGGCATGGCGCTTGAGGCAGCGCTGCAGGCGGGCGAACTCACGCGCAAACAGGTCTCGATTTTGTGGCTTATCCGCAGCGAAAGTGGAACCGGGCGTTCGATGCGCCGCAAAGATATCCAGCGGCTGCTCGGCACCTGGTTCGAGATCAGCAATCCGACCATCACCAAGGTGCTGTATTCGATGTCGCGTGCCCCGTTAAGCTTGATCAAGGTCCTCGATGACCCGCGTTCGGGCCGCGAAAAACAGGTCGTGCTAACCCCCAAAGGCGAGCGCTTTCTGATCAAAATGGTGGAACAAGGGCGAGCCTTTATGCGGCCGATCGTGGCGCAATTCAGCGCTATCGAAGCGCGCGAGGGCTTCAACTTCCTCCAGAATGTCAGCACCGTTCACGATCGCATCTTCGGCCACGCGGTCGCCCAGGCAACCGCCGCGAGAAATGGCCGGCGCCGTGGCCGCGCCGGCTCTATTGAACCGAAGCCGTCCGGCGGCCGTTCCAAACCTCAAAAATCGGTTCAACAAATCGCGGTCAGATGAAAATCTCGCGCCATGTGTGATTAGACGCCACGCCCGGCGGCTTGAATGAAGCCGCCACTAGCTGCCATCTTGTGAGTACCTATGGCATTAAGCGTGTCCCGCGAGAAATTAATGTTTTATGCCGTCGCTGGCGGACTGGGCGGATTCGGCGCATGGGGCGCCGCCGAGCCGTTTCTGGGTATCCGCAGCGTCTATGGCCGCGACCTCCTGCTGGGAGCGCTGATCGGATTGTTCATCACCTTGTTTCTGGCCTCGATCGAAGCCCTGAGCGTTGACCAATGGCGTCAGGCGGTACGGGGCGCCAGCAGCGGCGCAATCTTTGGGATTATCGGTGGTGCCGCCGGACTGGTGTTGGGTGAATACGCGTTCGATCTTTTTGGTGGACTGGCCGGTCGCATGATCGGATGGACGCTGCTGGGCCTGATTGTTGGCCTGGGCGCAGGCTGGGCTACACGCTCGAACGCACGGCGGCGCAACGGCGCAATCGGCGGGGTTATCGGCGGCGCGCTCGGCGGTCTTACCTATCAACTTCTCACCGGCATTTTTCCGCAGGCGTTCGGCCGTGCAATTGCGATTATCGTACTCGGCATGTTGATCGGCTTCTTTATCGGACTGGTCGGCGAGCTGCTCAAGCGCGGCTGGCTGATGGTGGTGCGCAGCCAGAGCCGCAACGCGCGTGAAGGCCGCGAATATCCATTGGCCAAGCCGGTGATGACCATCGGTCGCGCCGAGGAAAGCGACGTCGGCCTGTTCGGCGATGGGGCGGTTAAGCCGCAGCATGCGATCATTCGCCGCGACGGGCGTACCTTCGTGATCAGTCCGGCGGGCGGCGGCCAGGTGCTGATTAATCGGCAGCCACTGGCGGGACGCCACGTTCTGAAGAGTGGCGATCGGGTTGAGATCGGGGGGACGCTGTTTTTGTTTCGCGACCGGGCGCAGGCTTCCGCAGGTTAGGAGACAGGCCAGGAGGTTGCGGTGTCCATCAACGGGCGGGGATTGCGAATTGTTACAGCTTTCGCCGCTGCCTCATTCTGGGTTGCCGGTTGCGCCACCGCGACTCGTCAGGTGGGAGCCCCGGCCGATCCGATAGTTCAAACCCTTCAGTATTACCCGTACCAGGTCAAAGGCTACCAGAACAGCTACGCCAAACGCCGGATTCTGGTCCTGATGCCGGTCGATGCGCATCAGCCGGTGCTCGCACCCGGACTTACCGCGCTACCATACCAGGGCAATGTCGCGGTTGGCGCGGTCGACGACATGACCAATCAGCCGGTGCAGGAACTTTATGCGGCGCCGATCGGTGGTCTGGTTCAGGACGGGATTGCGCAATCTGCGCGCGAGGCGGGTCTGATCGCCACCGTGACGCCCGGTTCGCTCTATGTTCCAGGCCAGGTGGTGGGCGCGGACTACGTTTTACAGAGCCGGATCGTGCGATGCTGGGTGAGTAGACGTCCAGGACCGGGCGGCCAAAGCGGACCCGCATGGTTTAACTCGGCGCAGTTCGCAATCGAGGTGACCGTCTTCAAGCCGCCATTCAGCGTGCCGTTCTGGCAGGGCATGAGCGCGGCCGACTACTACGATCCGCCGATCGACAGCAACACGATCGACCCCGAGGACGAAACTGCTATCTACGACCAGCCGAGCGAAGTCTTGTCGGTCGCATTGACCCGCGCGGTGGCGGGTATCTTCAATCGTACCGCACTGTTTTCACTGGTTAACGAAGATCGAATGCAGTCGCACCAGTGAAGATTGCGTAGCGCCGGTCAACTGGAGTTAGACAGCCTGCCGTCGGTTTCAATTTTCAGCGTGTCACAAATCTTGAGATCGGCTAGGCTTTGACTCAGGTGCGAGCGGCGGCAGCTCCGCCAGCTTCCAATCAACCGGCTTTGGCCCTCAACCTCAAAAGGCATAAACGATGGCGGACAGCGCACGCGATACCACTGAAGTCGACCTGCTACGCGGACGGCAGCATACGCCGCCGGGCATTCTTGTGATTTTCGGCGGAGCGGGCGATTTAAGCCATCGCAAGCTCCTGCCGGCGCTCTATAATCTTTCGCTCGATGGTGAGTTGCCCGCGCATTCGGCGATTGTCGGGTTTTCGATGGAGGACCTGACCGACGATGCATATCGCAAGTTTGCGCGTAGCGGAATCGAACAATTTTCGCGGCGTCCGCTCGACGAGGATCACTGGAAAAAATTTGCTCCGCTGCTGCATTTCGTGCGCGGAAACTTCACCGATCAATCCAACTACAAAGCGCTGCGCGATCGGCTGGAAGCGATCGACAAGGAGGCCGGCACGCAGGGCAATCGGGTCTTCTATTTCGCCGTTCCCCCCGCGTTTATCGATCCTTGTTCAAGCGGATTGCACAGCGCCGGAATGATCAGGCCGGCGACCGACGCCACGGTTTTCACCCGCGTGGTGGTTGAAAAACCGGTCGGTCACGATCTCGCCAGCGCCCGCGAGATCGATGAGCGTTTGGCGCGCTACTTCGATGAAAGCCAGATTTTTAGAATTGACCATTACCTGGGCAAGGAGACGGTCGAGAATCTGCTGGTACTGCGCTTTGCGAACTCGATGTTCGAGCCGCTATGGTCGTCGCGCTTTATCGATCACGTCCAGATCACGGTCGCCGAACAGGAGGGTGTCGGCACGCGCGCCGATTACTATGATCATGCCGGAGCTTTGCGCGACATGGTGCAAAGCCATCTGCTGCAGGTGCTGTGCATGATTGCGATGGAGGCGCCGCGCACCACCGGCGCCGATGCCGTGCGCGATGCCAAGCTCGACGTGTTGCGATCGCTGAAACCGTTTGACGCCGATGAAGTAGGCCGTTTCGTGGTGCGTGGCCAGTACGGCGAGGGTCTGGTGGCGGGCGAAAAGGCCAAGGCCTATCGCGAGGAGGAACATATCGCGCCCGATTCGATGACCGAGACGTTTGTGGCGATGCGCTGCTTCGTCGAGAACTGGCGATGGGCGGGCGTGCCGTTTTATCTACGCACCGGGAAGCGGCTGCCGAAGCGGGCCAGCGAAATCGCGATCTTTTTCAAATCGGTGCCGCGCATCCTGTTCAATTCGCGTCCGCGGCCTCCGCTCGAACCCAATATCCTGGTGGTCCGGATACAACCCGATGAAGGTCTGGCGCTGAACATCATTTCCAAGCTGCCGGGCGCGGAGCTCAGGCTGGCGCCGGTCAAGGTGGATTTCCATTATACGACCGCCTCACCCGAAGCTTACGAAACCCTGCTGCGCGACGTGATGATCGGCGATCAGACGCTGTTCATGCGCCGGGATACGGTCGAGGCCGCCTGGCAGTTCATACAAAATATTCTTGACGTATGGGCCGCCGCGCCCAGTGAGCCCAAGATCTATTCGGCCGGCTCGTGGGGACCGGTAGAATCGGCGCTGATGATTGCGACCGATGGACGTGCATGGCGCACGCCGTGAACCAGGGGATCGTTCGATGTCCGATCGAGTGATTCTGGCCGGCGATATCGGCGGCACCAAAACGCATCTCGCGCTATGCCGCAGGTCCGACTCCGGACTTGATCGATTCGCCGATAAAATTTATCGCACCAGAGATTATCCCAGCCTGGTCACGGTATGTACTGAGTTTCTCAAAGGCGCGAAGTCCCCCGATGCGCTGTGCTTCGGTGTGCCCGGCCCGGTGATCGGTGGGCGCAGCCATGCGACCAATGTCGCGTGGGCCATGGAGCAGCCGGCGCTGAGCGCGGCGTTCGCGGGCAGACCGGTGTGCTTGATGAACGATCTCGAAGCGACCGCCTATGGCGTGCTACACCTCGCTGAGAACGAGACGATCGTGCTGCAGGCGGGAGAACATCATCCGGATGCCAATTGCGCGGTGATCGCCGCCGGCACCGGACTGGGCGAAGCGGCGCTGATCGCGCAAGACGGTCGTTACCGTGCATTGGCTTCCGAAGGCGGCCATGCGGATTTCGCACCGCGCGGCGTCGATCAGATTAATCTGATGAAGTTCCTGGCCGCGGAATTCGGGCATGCGAGCTATGAACGTGCGTTGTCGGGGCCGGGCCTGACGAATATCTACCAGTTTCTTAAAGCCAGCACTCCTGTATCGGAACCTTCGTGGCTGAGCGATGAACTGAACTCCGCGCACGATCCGGCAGCGGTTATCAGCCAGGCGGCTTTGGCGAATCGCGATGCGCGCTGTGTGCAGGCGTTGGAAATGATGGTTGCAATCTACGGTGCGGAGGCTGCTAACCTCGCGCTCAAGGTGCTGGCGCTGGGCGGTGTATACCTGGGCGGCGGAATCGCGCCGAAGATTCTGCCGATGCTTCAGCGCGGTGGCTTTGTCAGCGCTTTTAACGATAAAGGCAGACTGGGCGGGATGTTGCGCACGATTCCGATTCGTGTCGTCCTGAATCAGGATGCGGGACTGATCGGGGCGGCTTACTCGGCGCTGGCGATGCTCGGCGAGTAAGCCGCCCTGGAAAAACCAAACTGAGGAAATTATGACCAAGCGAGTACGAGAAATTCTTAGCTGGTACGAGTCCGCCAACCCCGGCGTGCGCGCCAATCTGGCCCGCATGTTGAATCACGGACGGCTGGCCGGCACCGGGAGGATGGTAATCCTGCCGGTCGATCAGGGTTTCGAGCACGGTCCCGCGCGCAGCTTCGCGGCTAATCCGCCAGCTTACAATCCGCTGTATCATTATCAGCTCGCGATCGATGCGGGCCTCAATGCATACGCCGCGCCGCTCGGCTTTATTGAAGCCGGCGCGGCCGCTTTCGCCGGTGAAATTCCAACTATTCTGAAGCTCAACAATCACGATCTGCTGTCGGACGAAAGCGATCCGGCCCCGGCCGTCACCGCCAGCGTAAAGGACGCCCTGCGGCTGGGATGCGCGGCGGCCGGCTTCACCATCTACCCCGGTTCGCTCAAATCCGGGCAGATGTATGCCGAGTTGCGCGAGATGGCGCAGGAGGCGCAGGCCAATGGCCTGGCGGTGGTGGTATGGTCCTACCCGCGCGGTTCCGGAATCAGCAAGGAAGGCGAGACCGCGCTCGACGTGGCCGCCTATGCCGCACAGATCGCGGCGCAGATGGGGGCGCATATCATCAAGGTGAAGTTGCCTACCAGCCATCTCGAACAGCCCGCGGCCAAAAAAGTATACGAGGAAACCAAGGTACCGCTGGAACCGCTCTCGGCTCGCGTCCGGCACGTGGTGCAGAGCGCGTTCGACGGCCGCCGGATCGTTATCTTCTCGGGCGGCGCACGCTCGGACGACAAATCGCTGCTCGAACAGGTGCGCGCGATTCACGACGGCGGCGGCTTCGGCTCGATCATCGGGCGCAACTCGTTCCAGCGTCCGCATGATGCCGCGGTGGCATTGCTCGGCCAGATAATCGATATTTACTCGAAATAGCTCGCGCGCCGCCCGGCGGCATCCTGACCGGCAGGAGTAAACGGTGAACTACAGCGACTATCAATTCCTAAAATTCGAGCGGCGCGATCCCGGGATCATGCTGATCACGATCAACCGTCCCGAAGCCTTCAACGCCACCAATACGCGGCTGCACTGGGAATTGAGCCAGGTCTGGAAAGATATCGGCGAGGACGATGAAACCAATCTGGCGCTGATTACCGGGGCCGGTAAGGCATTCTCGGCCGGCGGCGATTTCGAAATGATCGATTCGATGATGGGCAACCCGGCGAATATCGCGCGCGCATGGCGCGAGGCGGGCGATATCGTTTACAACATGATCAATCTCGACAAGCCGATAATTTCGGCGATCAATGGCGTCGCGGTGGGCGCGGGCCTCGCGGTCGCGCTGCTGGCCGACATCAGTATCGCGGCCGATACCATGCGCATCAGCGACGGCCATACTCGCATCGGCGTCGCCGCGGGCGACCATTCGGTGATCATCTGGCCGCTGTTGTGCGGCATGGCCAAGGCCAAATATTACCTGCTCACGGCGGATTTTATCGACGGTAAAGAGGCGGAACGGATTGGCCTGGTCTCGATGTGCGTGCCGGCCGCCGAATTGATGGACCGCGCCTTCGAGGTGGCGCGCAAGCTCGCGAGCGGTCCGCAGCATGCGCTGCGATGGACCAAGCGCAGTCTGAACAACTGGCTGCGAACGGCGGGGCCGTCGTTCGACGCCTCGCTGGCGCTCGAAATGCTGGGATTTTTCAGTTCGGATGTAACCGAAGGAATCGAGGCGGTCAGGAACAAACGGCAGCCGTCGTTCCCAAGCGCGCGCAAAGCCTGAGCCTTCACTAATACGTGCCTTAGCGGTTAACCGTCGACGATGTCTATGGCATTCGATTAGAATTTAAAATAATCGCTTTTCGCTGCGGGTATTTTTTGGCATACTCCCGCAATCCAAGATTGCTGGAATTACGCGGAGCTTTCGAAAATGAAAAAAACGATCACAACTATTGCATGCCTGGCGCTCGGTTCGGTGATGAGCTTAGGAATCGCGATTCCTAATGCCCATGCGGCGCGCGGGGTCAAGGTGGATTGCGCCCAGGTGATGCAGGATCTGAACGCCGGCAAAAAGCCACGCGCGATCGCGACGGAAATGAAAATCTCGACCTCCAGCGTGTACAAATGCCGGCGCCGTGCGCGTGGGACGACGGTCGCCAGCGCCGCCCACGGCAAGACCGCCCATCCAAAGGCCAGCGCTTCTCCGGCAGCCACGATGAATCACTAAGCCGTCTGCATACCGCCGTCAGTTGCCAAAAGCACCCGAGCGCCCGCGGCCTTTTTTAGGCTCGCGGGCGCTTGCCATTTGTATCCGATCGCGGTCAGATCGGGGCCGTGAAACCGTGCGAACTTTGCGAACTTAGCGAATATACGCAGCATTACTGCCGCTATATCCATCCGTTCAGATTTTCGATTTTGGATTGCGATTCGTGCGACACCCCGATGGCAGTGCTGGGCGAGCATCGCGCGGCCCCGACTGACTTCGAACGGCAGTTCATGGTCGAGGCCTTAAGCATGGTGGCGCGCTTTCGCTATGGCGAAGGCCGCTTCGTCATCGATGGCATCATGCGGCAGATTCCTGACCATTGTCATCTCCACGCCCGCCCCTTGGCGGACTGGGCGCGCTAGCTGTTTCAATCTCTTTTGGGCTTTCTTGCATTTTTTAGATTCGTCGTCACCCAGAGCACGAGTCTGAAGCCGCATCTTTGGTACAAAACCCGATATCTTGGGCGATCGATGATCGGTATCGTATAACCCGTTGCATCATGGCCTGAAATCATTCCTTCAATGTCTACTTGGCACATGATCAGCCATATGGTATATGCGCGGCACTGTGTGTGCAGTTGGGCGGTGCCGCGAGGCGGCCCGCCTATTTAGTTTAGGAGGTTCGGGGGAGACATGGCTAACGGAACGGTTAAGTGGTTCAGTCCCAAAAAGGGGTACGGCTTCATCACCATGGAGGATGGACAAGAGGTATTCGTCCACTACTCCGCGATCGGCGGCGACGGCTTCCGCTCGCTTGAGCAGGGTGACAGGGTCTCATTCGAAGTCGCTCAAGGCCCCAAGGGGCTGCAGGCCTCGAATGTGAGCCGCGCGGAGGCCTAGGCCGCGCGTAGCAATTCCGAAAATCAATGGGTTCGGGCCGCGCCGCGAGTCGGCGCGGCCGCTGGACCATCCGTCTCAAGCGCCAGGGCAACAGCGGTCAGGGTTGCCGTTGCGCCAGCATCTGCTCCAGTTTCGGCAACGATAGTTCGATCGACTGAGGATCGTCTAGCGTGCCCAGGAATGGATCGTGGCCCAGCCGCTTCATCCGATCCGCAGCCGTTTTGAGATTGAACGCTGCCGGATTCAGCCTCGGCTTCAATTCATCCCATTGCAGCGGCATCGAGACCGGCGCGCCGGGCCATGGCCGGACCGCGAACGGCGCCGCGATCGTCTTGCCCTGCCCGAGTTGCAGGTAATCGATATAGGCTCGTCCTTTACGCGCGCCCGGCCGCGCCAGGGTCGCATCTTTGGGCGCGCGCCGCACCACCATGGTCGCCACCAGTTCTGAAAAGGCGCGTGCCTGCTCATAGGTGTACTTCGGCGGCAGCCCAACCATCACGTGAATTCCCATTTGGCCTGAGGTCTTGAGATAGGGCCGCATTCCGATCTCGCGCAACACCGCCGCGACCTCATGCGCCACGCGTATCGCTTTGGCGGTGGTCGCTTCCTTGCTGTCGATGTCGAACAGCAACCAGTTGGGATGTTCCAGCTGTGGCGCGCGCGAAGACCACACGTGAATCGGGATCACGCCCATGTTCGCCATGTAGGCGATCGCCTCCGCGCTTTCCAGAATGAAATATGAAATCCAGCGCTCGGCCTCACGCGCGTAGATTTTCTCGCGGCGAATCCACGAGGGCGCAAATGCGGGCGCGTCTTTCTGATAAAAGCTTTTGCCCTCGATTCCATCAGGATAACGCGTGAGCATCACCGGGCGATCTTTCAAATACGGCAACATCCAGGGTGCGATCGAAAGGTAATATTCGACCAGATCGCCTTTGGTGTAGCCCTTGCCGGGCCAGTAGATCTTGCCGGCATTCGTGATTTGGAAAGCGCGCGGTTGCAACGTTGACGGCGAACCCGCGGCGATCGCAGCTTCGTTGGCGGGCGGCAACCTCTGGCCGGTTGTGGCGATCGTATCGGATTTGACCGTAGCGCGTTCGGGAAGGTCATGCTCGTCCTCAAAACGCACTTGCGCAGGATTGGCGTCCTCGACCAGGCGCAGAAAACTCGGATGGCGCAGTACGTGGTCACCGGTCCAATCTGAAAAGCGTACCTCGCACACCAGCTCGGGGCGGCAAAAGTGCGCGCGGCGCGGCGGACGGGACTTACCAGCGCGCGGCGGGCGAAACGGCGACTCATCCGATGCGATCGATTTCAAGCGGCGGCTGATCTCGTCCATCAGCTTGCCGTCGAAGCCGGTGCCGGCCCGTCCCACAAAACGCAGATTTCCCTCATCTTCATATTGCCCGAGCAGCAGCGCGCCGAATCCTGTGCGGCTGCGCGCCTGATCGGTCCATCCGCCGATCACGAACCGGCCAGCCTTCGGGCACTTGATCTTCAGCCATTCGCCATCGCGGCGTCCGGCATATTTCGATTCGCGCCGCTTGGCGACCACTCCTTCGATTCCAGCTTTGGCCACCGCGGCGTAAAACTGACGTCCACGCTCCGTCACATGGTCGCAATAGCGCAGCACGCCCTGACCTTTGACGATCATCGCGAGTATCGATTTGCGTGCTTCAAGCGGACGCGAACGCAGGTCGTAGCCGCCGAACGCGAGCAGATCGAACATGTAACAACTGGCCGGCATCGCGAACGAGAGCCGGTTGATTTCCGCCCGATCGGTCATGCCGATGCGCCGTTGCAGCATCTGAAAGCTGGCTCGTCCATATTCGTCGAGCGCAACAATTTCGCCGTCCATCACGAAGCGATCAAACGGTAGCCGATTCAGAGCCAGGGCCACTTCCGGATAGCGCATGGTAATCTCGGAACCGCTGCGCGCGAACAGGCGCGGCTCGCCGCCGTCGCGAATCGCCAACAGGCGCACGCCGTCGTGCTTGATCTCGAACAGCCAGGCGGGACTGTCGAATGGCTCCTCGTGAGGGCGGGCGAGGTTAAGCGGGAACGACTTGAACGTGGGCGGCACGGTCAACTTCGGTGGATCGAGTTGCTCGACCTTGCGCATCACCATCGGTTCAAGCTCGGCGCTGGCCGCCATCTCCTCAACCGTGAGTCCCGACAGCACCGATCGCGGTTGCTCGGCCAGCAGATCCTTGCCGCTCGTCCATTGGTCGCGTTTCTTGATCAGCAGCCAGTTTTCCTTGGCGCTCGAACTTCCTCGCGCCATCCCGCGCGTACGAACCAGCGTATATGCGCCGTGCAGCTTGAATCCGTGCAGCTCGATATCCACTTTGCCGTCGCGAATGCTTTTCGCGACCTCGCCCGGCGGGCTGATAGCGCGATAGACGCCGCGATCCCACACGATGACCGCACCCGCGCCATAGTTGCCGGCCGGAATATTTCCTTCGAACCCGCCGTAGTCGATCGGATGATCCTCGACCATCACGGCCAGATGTTTCTGCGCCGGATCGAGCGCGGGTCCTTTCGGCACCGCCCAGGAACGCAGCACGCCTTCCATCGCGAGCCGGAAATCGTAATGCAGCCGCCGGGCCGCATGTTTCTGAATGATGAAATGACAGCCATCGGCGGAGGCAGGTTTTTTCTCAGTCGGCCCGAAAGGTTCGGGAGTGCGCGCCGGATTGCGTTTGCTGCGATAGGTGTCGAGAGGCATTTCGTCTTATGTTCGCCTCATGCTCATGCGAGGTTGGTTTGGATAACAACTGATTGGATGTGTGTTTCTCAGTATACTGTCTAACAAGCAACCAGTTTTCGGAGGCGCTTTCGATGGCATCCCGCGCAATCGCCAACGGCAATATTTCATTCGGCCTGGTCTCGATTCCGGTTCATCTGTTCACCGCCACGGTGTCCAAATCGGTCGCGTTTCATCTGCTGCATGCGAAGGACAAAAGCAGAATCCAACAGCGGATCTACTGTCCTGTGGATGATGCAATTATCGAGCGCAGCGAACTCGAGCGCGGTTACGAGGTCGAAAAAGGACGCTACGTGGTCTTCACCGACGAGGAATTAAAAAACCTTGAGGCGCGTAACGAGCATACGATCGAAATCACTGAGTTCGTCCCGCTGTCGGCGGTCGATCCGATCTATTTTGAGAACGGCTATTTCCTGGGATCCGACACCGGCGCGGCCAAGGCCTACCGATTGCTCACCGAAGCGATGGTCGCCAGCAAGCGCGTCGCGCTCGGGCGCTTCACAATGCGGGGCAAAGAGCACCTGATCGTTATCCGGCCATATGAAAAAGGACTGATGCTGCACACGGTCTACTATGCCGACGAAGTCCGTTCGAGCGCTGAGATCGATCGCGGACAGCATGAGAGCGTCAAAGAGGCTGAGTTGACGCTGGCCAAACGGCTGATTGATGACCTTACCGTCAAAAAGTTCGAGCCGGAAAAGTATCACGATAGCTATCGCGAACGCGTCCAGGAGGCCGCGCGGCAGAAACTGACCGGCCAGGAGGTGGCCGAAGCGCCCGCCGAACCGCGCCACGGCCAGGTGATCGATCTGATGGCGGCGCTGAAGGCCTCGCTCGAAAAGCGCGCCAAGGCCGAACCGGCAGCGAGCGAGGAGGCGGACGATCAGAAACCAGGCAAAGGCTCCCGCGGATCATCGCGAACCGCACGTGCCGCGGGCGAGCGCCGCAGCGGCAGCAAACGCTAACATCGGCCCGCCCGGCCGCCTTCGGAGCAATCGCGCATACACCCGTGGGGGCGATCGCCAATCGTGACCCCTTGCCAGTTTTGACTATCGGACGCCGCCTGTGCGATATAGGCGAAACAGGCGCGGATGGTTGCCACGCCGGGTACACAGCGCAGCTTTTCACTCGGTAGGTGGGGAATGAGTAAAAACTTCAAGCGAGTGGTCATCACCCGCGAGCCGCCGGTTGGCCATCCGGATGAGACGCTCAGGAAGGTTGGCTACGACGTCAGGGTCGGTTCTTACAATTGGTACACCGGCACGGATCCCTCTACAGAAGAGTTAATCAACCTGATTGGCGATGCCGACGCAGCCCTGGTCGCTCCGTTCGACAAAATTGGATCGCGAGTGATGGAAAGCTGCGCCAACGTCCAGGTGATGGTGTGCGCGGTAATCGGGGTCGACAAAATGGATCTCGAAGCCGCCACCAGCCGCGGCATTCTGATCTGCAACAGTCCTGCGCCGGAAAACTTTGTCGGACTCGCCGAAGCCACCGTCGGCTTGGTTGTGATGCTGATGAAGGGCCTCAAACGCAACGAGGACGAACTGCGTTCCGGCGGATGGTATCGAGTGGCCAATCGCGGCCTGATGATGCAGGGCCGAACGGTTGGACTGATAGGACTCGGGCGCGTCGCGCGGGAAACCGCCCGGCGGCTGGAAAGCTGGGGGATGCGGCTGATTGGCTACGATCCCTACGTCGAGGCGGATACGGCGCGCGGCTTCGGGGTCGAGAAGGTCAGCCTCGATGAACTGCTCGCTCAGTCCGACGCCGTCAGTCTCCACGTAGTACTGACCGAAGAAACCCGCAACCTGATTGGGATGCGGGAATTGAAGCTGATGAAACGAGAAGCCGTGCTGGTGAATACCGCCCGCGGCGGTGTGGTGAACGAGGCCGACCTCGCGCAGGCGCTCAACCAGGGCATCATCGCCGGCGCCGCGCTCGACGTGTTTGCGAGCGAGCGCATCGAACGCGACAATCCGCTATTCGGAGTCGATCAGCGCAAGTTGATCATGACGCCGCATATCATCGGGCATGGACAGGGGGTCGAAGGCTCGGGGCTCAGTCTCGCGGTCGAGACTATCCAATCGGTGCTCAATGGCGAAGTGCCGAAGACGGTAATCAATCACGCGGCGGTCGATCGTTGGCGCGCGCGATTTTGGAAATAACATTTGGGGTCATCCCCGATCGTTAGACAGGAGCATAGCGACTATGGCAGCAGCAATTTCTTCGCGGCAGCAGTCCAAATCGGCTCAGGTGAGAGCGCACCTTAAGCATCCAATCATCGACTCCGACGGCCATACATACGAGTTCCTGCCAGTCATCCTCGACTATATCAAGGCGGTGGCCGGCGAATCGGTGGCCAAGCGGTTCATGACCGCTTCGCACGATACTTTTCAGGATCCGCGCTGGCGATTCTTTTCGATGGAGGAACGGCGCGAACGGCGCGCGATGCGTCCGACGTGGCGCGGGCTGCCGGCCCGCAACACCGTCGATCTGGCGACCGCGGTGATGCCCGGCCTGATGTACGATCGGCTCGATGAGATGGGACTCGACTACTCAGTCGTCTATCCCACTTTGGCCTTTCTGGCGATTGAGGTCGCGGACGAGGAAGTCCGGCGGGCCGCCTGCCGCGCGATCAACAATATGCGCGCCGACATGTTCCGCGAATTCGGCGATCGTCTCACCACCCCGGCCACGATTCCGATGCATACGCCGGCTGAAGCGATCGCGGAGCTGGAACACTGCGTGAAGGAACTGGGCCTGAAGTCGGCCATGATGGCGAGTTATGTCCGCCGTCCGATTCCAGTCGCGGAGAAGCAATTTCCCGGCGTCAGCCGTTGGGCGTACTGGCTGGACACCTTCGGACTCGATAGCGTGCATGACTACGATCCATTCTGGGCGAAGTGCGTGGAACTTGGGATCTCGCCGACCTTCCACTCGGTTGGTTATGGCTGGGGATCGCGCCAATCGATTACCAACTACGTGCATAACCATCTGGGCAACTTCGCCGCCAGCGCCGAGGCGATCTGCCGGTCGCTATTACTGGGCGGGGTGCCTAAACGTTTTCCTAAGCTGACCTTCGCCTTCCTCGAAGGCGGCATCCCATGGGCCCGCAATCTGTTCTGCGACATGATCTCGCACTGGCACAAGCGCAATGGCGCGGCAGTCGAACACTATAATCCTGCGCTTATCGACAAGTCGAAATTCCTCGAGTTGGCGGCACGCTATGGCGGGCGCACCACCGAAGGCAGGGCCGACAGCCTGCTGGGCAGGCTGATCGAATCGTTGGAAATCGGCGAGGACCGGAGCCTGATCGACGAATGGGCGCCCAGCGGAATCCACTCGGCCGAGGAAATTCGCGACATCTTCGTCAATCAGTTCTATTTCGGCTGCGAAGGCGACGATCCGCTGAATGCGATGGCTTTCAAGCCACAGGGCACACCTCTCAATATGCGCCTGAATGCGCTGTATGGATCGGACATCGGCCATTGGGACGTGCCGGATATGTCAGAGGTGGCCGAGGAAGTTTACGAACTGGTCGAGCACGAACTAATCAGCGAGGACGAGTTGCGCGAGTTCGTGTTCGTCAACGCGGTTAAATTCTGGACCTCGACCAATCCCGACTTCTTCAAGGGTACGGTGGTCGAGAGTGAGGTTAACAAGTTAGTAGCCAACGGACTTAAATAGCGCACGGCCCGATTGGCTAATGGAATAGCCAGTAGGAACCCTGGTAGCTCAGTCGAACAACTTTGCCTGAAAAGATTGATTACCTCTCCTTGTCCAAGGAGAGGTAATCCACTGCGCCGTTAGGCAGTTACGCAAAGATCTCCTTCGGGAAGGGGCCGGGGGTCAGGTTCCATCGCAAGGGAACCTGACCCCCGCGCCGCACGGCGTCTCAGTATGGGCGCGAGGCCTTGCCCAGCAGTTCGCGCGCAACCACGATTTTCATCACCTGCGCTGTGCCGTCGCCAATTTCCAACCCGATTACGTCCCGCAGCCGCTGCTGATGCGGCAGGTCGAGGCTGTAGCCGAAATGACCATGCAGCAGCAGACATTTGTGAATGACGTCGGCGGCAAGTTCCGGCCCCCACCATTTGCATCCCGCCGCCAGCCATCCGTGCGGCTCGGAGCGATCGCGTAGCCATAAGGCCTCGTAGCAGAGCAGCCGGGCGGCGCGAAGCTGCACCGCGGCTTCGACCAGCGGAAACGAAACCCCCTCGAAACGGGCTAGACTCGCGCCGAAGGCCTGGCGCTCCTTAACGTAATTGCAGGTTTCATCGACGCTTTGCTGCGCCGCGCCGATACACATGAGGCCGATTAGCGCGCGGCTGAAATCGAACCCCTGCATCACCTGCGCAAAGCCCGCGCCTTCCGGGCCGATCCGCATCGCAGCCGGCACCCGCACCGAATCGAAAAAAAGCTGGCCGCGCCCGACCGATCGGGAGCCGAGGTCTCTGAAACGGTTACGGCTGACACCGGGCGAATGAAGATCGACATAGAAGGCGCTGACGCCGTGTGCACCGTCATCCATTGCGCCCGTGCGCGCCATCACGAGTGCGCCGTCGGCCGACGAGGCGAACGAGATCGAGGTCTTCTCGCCGTTAAGAACATAGCAGTCGCCGTCGCGGCGGGCGGCGAGCCTAACGTGAGCCGCATCGGAACCCGCGCCGGGCTCGGTTACAGCCAGCGCCGCAATCGCCTCGCCACGGCAGATCGACGGCAGAATCGCCGCGCGTTGTTCGTCGCTGCCGCGCTGCGCGATGATCGCGGCGACCAGCGCCGACAGCAGCATCACATAGCCGGCGTTGAAATCGGCGCGCGCGATCTCTTCATGCGCGATGCCCAACCCCAAATAATCGAGGCCGTTTCCGCCGAAGCGCGAATCGACCATCGGCGCGAGCAAACCCATCGCGCCCAACTGCAGCACCAGCTCGCGCGGGAGATCCTGGTCGATATCACGCGACTGATATTTCGGGGCCAGCTCGCGGGTCGCGAAATCGCGCAGGGAGGCCTGGAGCAGCTTGTGATCCGGAGAAAATTCAAAATCCATCGCGATGAGATCCTCCTTGGGTGCCTGATTCACCTACGCGCCAACTTCCGCATAGTTTTTCGCAACTGTACTCGATCAGGATCGGCTTGTGCTAAATTGAGCCTGCGGGAAATAACCATGATTGCAGGAGCGCGGTTATGAAAACGGTGATGGCCGATAGGCGCTGGATTAAAGATCATGCCGACCTCGGCACCGGTCCGGTATCGACCGAAACCTGCACTTCAGCCGATTTTTTCGAGCGCGAGCGCGACGGTATCTTTCGCCAACTCTGGTTGAATATGGGCCGCGAGGAAGAGCTGGCGGAGCCGGGCGACTATATCGTCCGGGATTTGGCGGTAGCCAATACCTCGGTGCTGATCGTGCGCGGCAAAGATCGGAAGATCCGCGCGTTTCACAACGTCTGTATGCATCGTGGCAACCGGCTGGTCAATGGCGCCAGCGGCACCTGCAATAAACTCCTTGTCTGCCGGTTTCATAGTTGGGCCTACGATCTTCAGGGTCAATTGCAATGGGTTTCCGATGAGGCGAATTTTTACGATATCGACAAATCCAATCTGGGGCTGAGGAGCATCGCGGTTGATACCTGGGAAGGTTTTATCTTTATCAACCTGAGTTCCTCGCCGGCGCAGAGCCTGCGCGAATATCTTGGTGGATTAGTGCAACAGATCGGTGGCTACCCTTTCCAGCAACACTCCCTGCTCTGCCGCTATCGGATCGAAGAGCAGGCCAACTGGAAGGTGATCCTCGATGCCCAAAACGAGGTTTACCACCTGCCCTTCCTGCACATCGCGTATCCCGATTTTTGCCCCTTGAACGAGCAGAAATTCAGCCGCATCCAGAGTTTCAAGCGCTTCGATCGGCATACCGTATATTCGGTCGAGAACAACGCCGAGCATCAAATGACCGCGACCGAAGCGATCGCCGCACGCACCTTCCCGGGCGATGGAACCTTGAGCCCGTCGATGATCGGCTGGTTCGACTTTTACACAATATTTCCGAATTTCTGTCTGATTTTTCTGGGCGGGAATTATCTGACCTACAACATCTGGCCGGTATCGGTATCGTCATCGGTCTGGGAAGTGAGTGTTTATCAACCGGCTACCGATAAGCCGAGCGAGCGATTCGCCGAAGAGTATGCCCGCTGCCGCCTGCGCGATCTGCTGCAGGAGGACGCGAGCAACCATGAGGCGATTCAAGCCAGCTTGAACTCCGGGGCGCTTGCGCATTTCCAGCTTCAGGACGAGGAAATACAGATCCGGCATTTCCACAAGATGGTTCGCGAGCATGCCGAGGCGCGCGGGCAATCGGTTTTGGCCGCAGCCGGTAAATGAATGCATCCATCAATCGTGTAATTCAAAAGCAAGGGCACTGAAAAATGACCCGGCAGTTACCGTCTGAGTTTGTCGACCTCGAAAGCTTTTTGCCATGGGCATTGCCGGCCAGCGTCGCGCGGAATAAGAAGCGCCTGGCGAGCTCGATGGAAGAGATTAAATCTTTTTACGATGCGATCCTGCCGCGCGCCGACCGGATACTCGCCTACCTGGACCAATACTCAGTAAAAGAGATGCCGCAGGATGCCGCCCAGCTCTTTCGCCTGATGCTCGCATTGGCCGAAGTGTCGAACGCGGTGGAACTGTTTCACGAGCCGGGCGTCACCGACGGCTGCGATCCCTCGCGATTTGTAGTGGTCAAAGAACGCAATCCCTGATTCATGTTCGCGCGCTACCCGGCGCACCCTTGGCTCATTTCGCTTCTAATGTCATAAAACGTCAAGATTTACGAAACAACGAGGGAAGGCGGCTCAATAACCGCTTTTCTCATGTTTGACTTGCCCGTGATCGCGATCAATGCTCATAGCGACCCGAGGGGACTTGGCTATGTTCAAATTGCGATCTTTGTTGGTATTGGCGCTTATCATTGTTTCGACTTACGCGTGGTGTCCCGCGCGATCCGCTGAATCCGCCACTATCGATATCGTGGTCCAACCGGTTCCGCGCACCGAACTTACCGCACCACCGTCGCACGGCCTCAACAGTCGATCGGTGATGCCGCGCCACTTTGCCAACCCGGCGCTGATCCGGCAACAGAAGGAGCTGTTGGCCTCCACGCGGACCAAGCCCTCTTCCGAGCATGGCGGTCACGGAAAACCTACGCCAAGCCCGACGCCGACTCCCACGTCGACTCCCACGCCCGCACCGCCGGTGCCGATCAGTCAAACCGGGACCTCTCCGACCGCAGTTAATTTGACTGGCGCTTTCGTCGGAACTGGCGACACGCTTTATGAACCACCTGATACGCAGATAGCCGCCGGGTTGAACGGCTCGACAACTGAATTGCTTGAGGCGGTGAATTTGACCGGCCAGGTGTTCAGTACCAGCGGCACCCTACTCACGACGTTGAACCTGTCCCAACTCACGATCGATCCGTCCACCGATAGCGTGAGCGATCCGCGGGTGCTGTACGACGCCGTCTCGCAACGCTGGCTGATATTGTTGATCACCTTTTCGCCCACCACGGATTCGGGATGGGATCTCGCGGTCTCGCAGACCAGCGACCCGAGCGGGGGCTACAACCTGTATACGATCTCCACCGCCAACGTCGTGAATCCCGACGGTACGAAAGGAAATTTCCCGGACTTTCCGAAAATTGGTTTCAACGGCAATAAGGTGGTAATCACCGGCGACGCATTCCACGCGATCCAAAAGCACTCCGGGACCTCCTACAAGTTCGAAGGCACTGAATTCGTCGTGCTTAACAAAAGCGAACTGGTGAGCGGCGATTCCTCCGCCAGCGCCGTGATGTTCCTGCCTGACCAGGGAGACCTTGCGATAGAACCGGCGCTGCATCTCAATCCCACGTCAACCCCTGGAGTTTCACCGGCGGACAATCTGTACATGGCGGCGGTTAACGGGACCCTGGCCTCCACCTCAACCATCGACGTGTGGACGGTAACGGGGGTGCCTGGCGTAAGCACCGTCGGGGCCGTTCGCACTTCGCTGCCGATTGGAACGCTTTCGATTCCACCCAACGCCCAGCAAGCCGGCAGCGGCGTGCTGATCGACACCAACGATGACAGCCTGCTCGATGCCGTCTTCCGCGACGGCTCGATTGCGGGATCGTTGTGGGTTTCGGCCAATGACGGATGCGTCCCGCCCAGTGACAGCGCGGTGCGTTCGTGCCTGCGCTTTATCGAGGTGTCGGTCGGGAGCGGTGGAACCAGCGGGTTGAGCGTCAGCCAGGATTTCGACTATGCGGGCCAGCCGGGTCTCTATTATTATTATCCGGCCCTCCGGACCGATTCATCCGGTGACCTTGCGACAGTGTTTTCCGGGTCTTCCACCAGTTCGTTCGCGTCGGTCTACTCGGCGTCGCGACTGGTTGGCGATACTGCGAATACCCTGACAAATTTTTCGACCATCGAATCCGGCGCGGCCGCCTACACCACGTCGCCGCCGCGATGGGGTGACTACTCAGGCGCGGGAATCGATCCCGACGACAGCACTATCTGGATCGGCGGCGAGTACGCGGCGTCCGACAATCCAATCCTCGGTTCGCTTTGGGGCACCTGGATCGCCAGCGTACAGCCATAGCGTAGCCGCGGCGCAGTGAACTTCAGTGCAGCCGCGTTTCGATCGCGCAATGCGCGTTACTTTCGCGAACCAGCTACCCTCCGGCAATAGGCTTACCTGTCAGTATCGCGAGCGGCGCGGGGGATCGGCTTGAGATTAAGGTAAAACTTTTTTATCGGAGTGTCCCATAAGAGTGGGATGCCGCATCGGGCAACTGCTTTTGCAGGATTACCCTGCACCATAGTCATCGCGGGGATTGATCGGGTCACGACGCTTCCGGCGGTAATCACCGCACCGCGGCCAATAGTAACGTTAGGCAATATTATCGATCCGGCGCCGAGGTAAACCTCGTCTTCTATCTTTACCGATACGTAGTTACTTAGATCTTCTTCATGGGGAAGCAGACTATGTATATGGGCGATTATCAAACACCTGATTCCGACCTGAACATCATTGCCGATCGAAATCCATTGCGGGTATGCAGTTTCCATCATCACGTCCGAAGCGATATGGACGCGCTCACCGATCTTCACTCCTCGCTGGCGATGGGCCCAAATTCGGAAGCCGGTAGCGCCCGGCATCGAACGGGCAAGACTCTGCAGGATGCGGTTTTTCAGGGCTCGCCCGATGGACTCCTTGAACGCCGGCTTGTTGTGCGATTCCAAGCCATAGGCGGCGTCGGGCGTGATCTGATTGACGTCAAGAGGAAAGTTCTTATCCATGTTTCGTGACCGGGCAACTAAGCCGAACATCAAGGCTGATCCGGGTGCTTATTATCGGTCGGGGTTTGACTTCTATCCGCGATATATCGGCAAAACGAGCCCAGGACGGTAAGTTGTTCCGGGTCAAGCTCAGAAAAGTCAATCACGATCCCAAAAGTCTGTTCGACAGTTGAGATAAGCTCGACGATATCGACCGAATCGATAATACCTTCGGTCAACAAGTCCAGGTCATCGGGCAGATCGTCAAGTTCGCGTCCTGCGGCAAGTATCGAGTTTTCCAGTCGAGAGACGACAAGCGCCCTGACCTGCTCAGCGGAAACCACAGTCATCCCAGTTCCTCCAGGTGCTTCTGCAATTGGCGACGATCGATTTTACCATTGGCGTTCAGCGGCCATTGTTCAATTTTGTGAATCCTGCGGGGTACCGCGTAACGGGGGAGCCGATGCTTAAGTTTATCGCGCAGCAGACCCATATCGGCTTTCGCGCCGGCTACAAAGACTTCGATCGCCGCGGCGCCCGTACTGGTTAGAGGCCATCCCAGTGCAATGGCCACCTCTACGCCGGCTTCCGCCCGCAGTACGGCTTCGACCTCCTCCAACTCGACTCGATGTCCCTGAACCTTGATTTGATGATCGAGTCTGCCCAAATAAGTCATCGAACGATCGTCCTTGGACGACCGCACCCGGTCACCAGTGCGATAATAAAGCTCTTGTTTGGCCGCCGGCACCACAAAGCGCGCCGCGGTCTGTTCGGGATCCCGCCAATAGCCCAGCGATACCTGCGGGCCCGTCAACAGAAGTTCGCCCTCCTCACCCGGCGCAACCTCGACGCCGTTCGCATCGGCAACCATCGCCACCATACCCGGTATCGGATCACCGATGGGAACTATTTCGCGCTCGCATTGCGCTGGTGAGCTGGCCGGATCCCAGCGATAGATAGTGCAGGCAATAGTCAATTCGGTGGGCCCGTATAGATTTTCGACAATGCTGTTCGGTGCGGCAGCAGCCCACGTCGAGGCGATCTCAGCCGGCAAGGGTTCGCCGCAGAACAAACTCAGCCGCAAGTTCGGATAGTGACCGGCCCCCAGCGACCCCAGTCTTTTCATCAGGACGCCTACCGATGGAACTGAAAACCACACGGTAATACGAGCTTCCTGTATAAAGGAGCCGGGATTCAACATCGTCCGCTGCGACGGGCAGCACACGCACGCACCCGCCTCCCAGGCAACGAACATATCGAACACGGAGAGGTCGAAGGTCATATCGAAAGTCTGTGAAAAGCGATCGCCGCAGGTTACTCGATAACGATCCATTATCGCGTCGACAAAATGAGTGACGTTGCGCTGGGCAACCATCACCCCTTTTGGTATTCCCGTGCTGCCCGAGGTGAACAGAACGTAGGCCAATGCGTCTCGAGTTTTCGGACGCTCCCGCCACGCAGCCGCCGGGTCCAAATCCTTCCGCGCGATAAACCGATGGGCCGGCCAGCGTAACTTCAAATCGCCTGGTTCATCGCGATCGGCAAGTATAATGAGCAGTGGATAGTCAATCCCGTGAAGTAGTTCCGCAAGCTGCGGTTCGGACGCGCCATCAACGATGATCGAGCGGCACTCCGATCTGGCAAGCATCGTACGTGTTCGCTCCGGCGGGAATCCCCGATTCAGCGGCAAATAGCCATTGCCCGCCAGAAGGGATCCCAACACGCCAGCGAAGGCCGCGGGGGATCGGTATGCGAACACCCCGGTCATCGCGGGACCTCCCTCCGGAGTATGACTTTGGATAGTCGCGGCGAGCCGCGTGGCCGCCTCGCGTAGCTCGCGATACGTTACACATACGCCAGCCACGTCCACCGCGGGACGATCCGGGTGAGTTTCAGCCGAACGTAGAAACCCGTGGTAAAGCGGGCGATTCGGATCGTCTGCCGCAGTCATTCGCGCCCTCTAGTCGTTGCGATCGCTTTAGCCGCGCCGGGCAATACTGGAGGATTCGCCGCCAGCGCGGTAAGCGGAATTGTCCTTGATAAGGTGTTGGCATCCGCCGACGCCAGGCTGGCTGCCGCCATGCGAAATGCCGTCTGGCAGGAATGTAGATCCCGTTCTGCGAGGGGGATATCGAGAATATACCGGGTGAACCCTGCTCGCATATATTTACTAATCTCATTTGATACCGTTTCGTAGCCGCCGACCAAATAGGGACAAAAAGTGTTGTAATTCTTGAATGGCCATAGCCAATAGACACTGCGTTGACCGCTGGTGTCCTGTTCCATCGCCGACAATTGTTTATGCCATTGAGAATCTGAGAGTTTCATCGCCAGTGCATGACGGATCTGACCTTTGCGATCGGCGGGAAATCTCTGCTGCGCCAGTTGCCATGCTTGTTCGTCAGTTTCAGCCGCGATGATTCCGATGCGGATCCCCATGTTGCAGCGCGGCTCAAGCGGCGGATATTCCTCGCCCGGCTTCGGGTACTCGACTGCAACCGCATTGAGGGCCGCGGCGGTTTTCATGCCTGCGGGTGAAGAACCCGAAACGAAAACTCCAGGCATCAGATCGGAGGGGAGCAGCGGTTGTAAGCTGAGGTTCTTCACCCGGTAAAAGTCGCCGGCGAAAGTGACTGGCGTTTTCCCAGTCAATAGTTGCTGAATGATGGAGGTATATTCGGAAATTCTGGCATAGCGCTGATCGTGCGGAGTCTCGTCGCACAAGGCGGTTAGATCGTTGCGAAAGCCACCCGCTATCATATTCAGGTAGATTCGGCGGCCGTATAGATATGCCAATGAAGTCACCATCCTGGCGACCGAATAGGGATGCATATATGCAGGCTGCACTGCTACCAGTGGACATAGGCGCGCGGTGTTGGTGAGTACGATCTGGGTGGCTATCCATGGATCGATCAGCCGGTTGTCGGAGTAAATTAGAATGCCGCTGCAGCCTGCCTCTTCGCTCCAGCGCGCCACTTCGGCGAGATGGGCCGCATAAACCTTGCCCGCATAGGCGGCAGACTGAGGCGCGGTGGAAAATAATGAAAACCGAAATGGCTCAGCTTCAGTGGTGTTTCCAGGCTGCAACACGGTCAACCCTCTAGAGGCTCCCGCCTCGCTGCGGGCCGGCATCCGTGATTTGTTCTCGATGATTCCCAAGCGGTAGCCATCGATTGCGCATCCGGCAAATAAATTCTCCGACCAGTTCACGACAAATTCACTCGCAGTACGTCACGTTTCCATAACTTAGACTAGAACTGCATACTCGTGACGGCGCTAAGAATAGAACGTTTCCGCCTCCGCTAACTGGCTGTTGGGCTGCGAATAATGCGAATTTTTGGGCATAATTCACGAAGGAAAAGGACGTTTTTGGAAGTTTTAACACCAGATCGTGCATCCCCTTGCGATGGGCGAGCTTACCCATCTACCGAGCAGGGCGCTCAGGCGCGGTATGCGGTTGCGGAAGATCGCCGATCGGGGCGTCTTTAATCAGCGCGGCAACTGCATCACAAAGGTTTTCCCGTTGAGCGTTCCATCCAAGGCCGGTCATTATCGAACCTGCTCGTTGGACGATCCGGGCACGATATTCCGGATGGTCGTGAAGTTCTGCGATCGCGGCCGCCAACGAGGCGACATTGCCGGGCTCGAAGTAACGCACCGCATCCTCGGGAAAAAAATGTTCTATCGTACGCAGGCGTGCCGTAATCACTGGAATTCCCAGCGCGGCATATTCCAGCAGCTTCACCGGCAGCATCAGGTGGGTCGCGCTGCTCGGAGGATTCGGCACCAGGCCGGCCGAGACCGTGGAGAGCGCCGCGGGCAGTTGCTCGAGCGGAACCTGACGCTCGAACCGCACGCGATCATCGAGTTTGAGCCGCGCGCAAAGCGCTTGGGCTGCTTCCCAGAAATCACCGGTGCCCAGCAATCGCAGCCGCAATTGCGGAATGCGATCGCGCAGCTCATGGATGGCGTAGAGCGCGGTATCGATACCCAGCCGGCGGCTGACGGTGCCATGAAATACCAGGGTGAAATGATCGTCTTTGGGCGGCGAGCCGTACAGATCACCGATTGGCTTGAAAATTTCTGGGTTGGGAGAATTCAACACCACATCGATTTTCTCGCGCGGTATTCCGGACTGCACCAGACGCTGCGCGTGCGGCTCATGCACCGCGAGTATCCGATCGGCAAGCCACGCGCTGGCGCGCTCTTCGAGCATCAGCAAGCGTGCGCCAGCCGCTCCCAATCGTCCATCGAACTTGTCGCGGTAAAGCTCGGGCATGGTGTCGCGGATATCGAGCAGAATCTTACTGCCGAGTAGCTTCGGAATCAGGGCGCTTAGCACCGCGGCGTCCGGCATGGTGCACACGATCACGAGGTCATACTTCTGTCGCAGGGACAATCTGGCGGCGGTCACCGAGGCTAAGGCAAAAAATCTCAGGTAGCTGAACAGGTAGCCGACTCGGCTGGCGCCATGGTATTTCGGCATCGGCAGCCAGATCACATTGATGCCGTTACGCTGACCGCGGACCTTGGTGGCGACGCAGATTACGTCAACCGAGTGACCTTGTTGAGCGAGGGCCTCCGCATGACGCTTTGATCGCGCGTCGGAAACCCAGGTGTTGTAAGTGATCATTAAAATCCGCGCCACCGGAATATCTCCTCGCAGTTCTGCGCATCGCTCTCCGTCTTACCTGTCGCACATGTTGGTTCAGTGATCGGTAGCTATCGAAGCTCTCACACCGAGTTGCTCAGGCGGGTCACCAGCATGTTCTCAAGAAAAAGGCAGTCGATTCCCGTGTTCAGAAAGGTTTCCAGCGCTTCACGTGGAGTGTTAACGATCGGCTGTCCCTTGACGTTGAAGCTGGTATTGAGGACCATCTCGCGGCCGGTCGCCCAGCCCACCGCGCGAAGCAGATTGTGAAAGTCGGGATTGTCGGTAGCTGAAACCGTCTGCATGCGTGCGGAGCCATCCACATGCGTGATAGCCGGCAGCGTCGCGCGATGTTCGGGCCGCACATCCACGGTCGCAATCATGTAGGGATAGAGCGCCCCCGGCGCCACTTCGAACCAGCGATCGGCCTCCTCGATCGTGACCGCCGGTGCGAACGGCCGGAACGCCTCACGCTTTTTGACCATTGCGTTGATCCGATCACGCATCTCGGGATGGGCCGGATCGGCGAGAATACTGCGATTGCCGAGTGCGCGTGGTCCGAACTCCATTCGTCCGCGGTACCACGCCAGCACCTTCCCTTGCTTGATGAAATTGGCGGCTTCGCTGCTGGTCTGATCGAGGTCGTTGAAGCGTCTCACTTTGATTCGATCCGCGAACTGTGCGACTGCGGTATCGATCGCCGGCTGGGAATATCGGGGGCCGAGAAACGGGACCGGCATGCGCTGATTCATCACCTCACCCTTAAGCGCAGCGCGATGAAGCGCCGCACCGAGCGAGGTGCCATCGTCGCCGGCCGCGGGCTGCACATAGATTTCGTCGAACAATCCGGACCGCATGAGTCTGCCATTGGCGGTACAGTTAAGCGCGACGCCACCCGCCATCGCGAGTCTGCGCAATCCGGTTTCGCGGGCGAAATGGCTGACGATGTGCATGATCACCCGATCGAGACAAGCCTGCAGCGCCGCCGCGACATCGCAGTGATCGCGGCTGATTTCGTCAGCCGGATCGCGCCGGGCAATTAGATTGTCGGCCAGCCATTGACGCGTTTGCAGATAATTTTCGCGTTCATCGCGAGTGCGATTCAGGCGCAGAATCGGGATGTGCACGGAGCCGTCAGGGCGGCACTCAATGGCATTGCGGAAGACCGGTTCGTAGTGCGCCGGATCGCCGTAGGGCGCCAACCCCATGATTTTGTATTCATCGGAATTGAAATCGAAACCGAGATGAAGCGTAACCAGCGAATATAGGATCCCGATGGAATCGTTGGCCGATAGCTCACGCAGCTTCTGCAACCGTCCTTCGTGCGCTCGATAAATTGAGACACTCTGCGACTCCCCCATCCCATCGATCACGATTACCAGGCACTCGTTCCATCCGGAGGTGAAGTAGGCGCTCGCGGCGTGACATAAATGGTGATCGACCTGATGAACCGATGCGGGTGGAAAGTCTGGACAATGACGGGCTATCTGTTCCAGCAGGGCGTGCTTCGAGTAAACCGTCTCATAGCGACGAGCGTAGAGCGGATCGAGCGAAAAAACGGCCTTGTGACGGGAATAATCGAAGGAATGGGCAACCTCGCTGACATCGCCAAGTGAAATGCCGGCTTCTCGCAGACAATAGTTGATCGCTTCGATGGGGAAATCGCCGCAATGCTTCTTGCCATTGAAGCGCTCTTCGGCTGCGGCCGCGACCACCGTGCCGTCGACGATCAACGCTGCGGCGGCATCAAACCCCTGCAAAATTCTGTACTCACGCTCATCCAATCCGGACCAATTCGCCTGCTTAAAACTGAGCGAATTGGCCAGTCCGCTGATTCCGAGGATTGCACTCATTATTACACCTATTCGAGGCGATTGAGCCGCGCCATTGCCGACAGTCGCCTTTTCCAAACGGCGCTCGCTTGCCTTGGACCGATACTGCCATTTTCAGCAATTTTAAAATGGATAAAACCTACGTCTGGGAGTGCCGCTTTGGTTCACCGTTGCCATTCAAGGCGAAACGGTTTCGCTCTTTGGTACGAATCGGCAGGCGAGGCCGAAAATGCCCCGTAGCGGTTGGTTCTTTTCCCAAACAGGACCAGGCGGACGCGACTTGGGCCCGGCGCGGTCAAAGTGTCCAGCGCTCGAGGTCGGGCGGAGAATCGAGTTGCACGCGATCGCCGTTGCTCGGCGCATCACCCGGCGCTGCCGGTATCCATCCCGCGCCAACCTGCCGCAGCTTGACGACCTTCAGGGCCCCATCATCGGTCACGTGGAGCTTGTAGCGATGCCTCCCGTTGGGCGACTGCAAGGTGATTTCGGCGTAAGCGAATTCGTCCACTTCGGTTCACCATCCGATCAGATTCGCCAGGCTAAACGCATTGATGCCTGCTTTTTCGATTATTATTGCTTCCGCAGTGGGTGCATGCCCGAGTCAAACCGAAACGCTATCGGGCATTGCTACGCTGAACATGCTGAACGCGAGAGGAAGATTGGAACATGAAGATATTTGCATTTTGCGCGGGGCTGGCACTGGCGATTTCGTTGGCAAGCCTGAGTCGCAACGCTCAGGCACAAACATCGCCTCTGCCACCGCTCAACGATCCGCTTTACATCCGGCTGATGGCCCAAACTTCTCCAACCCAAGCGGAAGTTGTGGAAGGAGCCAGCGTGAAGCATTCCGCCTATGAGCTTTACATCGCTAATTACGGTGGCACCCCGATGAAGATTGCCGAAGTGACAATCAGCGGCAAACATCGGGGCAAACTGACGCTGGAGGAACATCATGCCGGGGAGGACTTGAAAAATATGTTCAAGTTGGCTTCCGGCAAAACGGAGCAGGAATCTCAAGCAATATTGGAACCTGGTGCGAGTGCGGCGATTTTTTTATTTCCAGCGCTGACTTCGGATCGCCCAACGCCGGACCGGTTTGAAACCGCAATCAAAGTCGAGGGGCAGGGCGATCACGGCGGTTCGGGCACGATTCACGTTGCGCCCATAATGGTCGATCGCGCTCCTCCAGTCGTAATCACTTCGCCGGTAGATGGGCCCGATTGGCAGGCGGCGAATGGTCCGTCAAATACCTCCGCGCATCGCCGCGCTCTCCTGTTCGTCAACGGGCGCGGCCGAATTGGACAACGGTATGCAATCGACTGGGTTCAGTTGGGCAATAATGGCCTGACCTACCGGGGCGATGAACACCGCAACGCCAGCTATTTCGCGTACGACCACGAAATCCGCGCCGTCGCCGACGGGACCATTGTCGATGTTAAAGATGGAATACCTGAAAATACGCCGAACTCAGACAAGACTGCAGTGCAAATTACCTATGACACGCTGGCAGGTAATCGCATTGTCGAGGACCTCGGAGGCGGCCGCTTCGCGGCGTATGCCCATCTTCGCCCCGGCACGATCACAGTCAAACGTGGCAGCCACGTTCATGCGGGCCAGATAATCGGGCGCCTGGGCAACACCGGTAACTCCAGCGAGCCACATCTGCATTTCCAAATTTGCGATGCGCCGTCGTTCGTCGACTCGGAAGGTCTGCCGTTTGCGATAGACCGTTTTACCCGTCAGAGCTATCGGATCAGCACGGATACGGCGGGCAAGCAGCACCTGACGACCGGTTCCGGTGTCCAGATTTCCAACCAGGAACCGATGGAAAACGAGCTCGACAACTTCAGGCGCTAGTGACTATTCGACCACTCCAACGAAGTGAAATTCTGAATTTTCCAATTAACGAAATCGGGCTGAGTAGCGGGATTCATCACCTGCTCAGCCCGAGCAATCTGTTCCAGCGCCGTCCGCAACCTCGCCGGTTCAATTTCGAGGGCATCACAAATCGCTTCGTAACTGAACGGACCTACGCCGCCATCGCTTCTGATCCAATTTTCAGCCTCATGCGAAAGCATCAGGTCCCGGGTCTTGTTGGAGCCGCGCTTTTTCAGGTAACAAACGATGGCGTCTTCGAGCACGGCGAACAGCAGCCGGCGCTCGCCTTCGAGCGCCCGGCGCCGTCTCGTCAGATCGTAAAACTGGCCCGGCAGCAGACACATGTACTCGAGATCTTGGCCAAGGATGTCCGTGTCGCCATTGAATAGCATAGAACCCTCAGTACTTTTGACGCAGGCGCTGAATTCTGTATCGGCGTTTCCAGCGCGTGGGCTCAGATTGATACGTCTGCTGATCTTGCGTCATGGTCTGCTTCTTTCCAGTCACTTTCAGGATGATGGTGGGCAGGAGCGGGTTCATGCAGGCACTGACGCGGATGGACGATTAGCGGGATATCCATAACCCCTAAAAAATGTTTGATTGCTCATTTGGGCAATCTTAGCGAAAGAAATCCCTTTTCATCAGAAGCATAAATTGCATTGGTCATCGTGAAGCCCTTCTGGTTGTTATGGGGAATCTATTTTGAGTAGCCGCCTTGCAGCTACTCAAGCTCGTTCGCCAAAGGCCGCGCCCGGTTCGGCGCAAAGCCGGCTGCTGGCTGCCGGCCTAATCGGAAACGTTCTGGAATGGTATGACTTTTCGCTGTACGGATATTTCGCCGCCTCGATTGGACAGCACTTTTTTCCCTCGCGCAGTCCCGCGGTATCATTGATGGTGGCGTTCGCCGTCTTCAGCGCGGGCTTCCTGACCCGTCCGCTGGGCGCGATCCTCTTCGGCTATATCGGCGATCACTATGGCCGCGAGCGCGCCTTGATGCTGTCCATACTCGCGATGGCGGTGCCGACCTTCGTCACCGGATTGTTGCCCGGCTACGCCAAAATCGGCGCGGCGGCCTCGATCCTGATGGTTATTCTTCGGCTCACCCAGGGGCTTTCCGCCGGTGGCGAATACACCACGTCAATCGTGTTTTTGGCCGAACGTTCGACCCAGATGGGACGCGGCTTCATGGCCTCGTGCGGACTGTTTGGCAGTATCGCGGGTGGGATGCTCGGCTCGGCGGCCGGCGCGCTACTGAGTCATTTGATGACACCGGAAAATGTGGATGCCTGGGGATGGCGAATACCCTTCGTACTCGGCATTGTGCTCGCGTTCGTGGGCATACTGATCCGGCGCGATTTACCGCATACCGCGCATCCTCGCAGCGAGCCGGCAGCCGCGATGGCGCGCGCGATCATTACGCAATGGCGGGCGTTGCTGCATGTAACTGGGTTCGAGTTGCTCGAAGCGGTGGGGTTCTACACGACCTTCATATATCTGGCCACCTACATGACACAGGTGGTTCATCTTTCTCAGCCACACGCCTTCGCGGTTAATACCTTGAGCATGGGTTTCGTACTGTTCATCATTCCGCTGGCTGGATGGATGTCGGACCGGATCGGACGCAAGCCGGTTTTGCTTACCGCCGCCGTCTGCGCGCTCGCGTTCGCCTGGCCATTATTCCGCCTGTTCCAGCGCGGTTCGTTTGGCTCCGCGCTGTTCGCCGAGCTGGGCCTGGCGGCAATTATCGGATGTTACGAGGGTGCAACTCCCGCAGCCGCCGCGGAAGCTTTTCCGGCCGGTATTCGAGCCACCGGCGTTGCCGTGGCATTCAATCTCTGTATGACGCTGTTTGGTGGAACCACTCCGATGGTGGCAACCTACCTGATTGAACGTACCCGCAGTCCCATGGCGCCGGCGGTATATCTAATGATTGCGGCTGCACTTTCAACAATCGCGATACTTACCTTATCGGAAACCGCACACGACCCCCTGAAAGATTGAACAAGCTATTGGCTCGGCATTTGCTTCCTTCTCTGCCCGGTCATTGCTTGGAAACCACCAATCAGAACTCCAACCCTGAACTCGTCGAAGACGGACATGTCGGCGTCAGCCGCGCGGCGCGCCCAATTATCGGCGTGATCATCGGAACCGCGGTCCTTTATTTCGGGCGTGAGGTTCTTCTTCCACTCGCGGTCGCCACCATTTTGGCGGTGATCTTCAGCCCTATCGCAGATCGACTAGAGCCGTGGCTGGGCCGTCTGATCAGCACTGCGCTGGTGGTTTTGACCGCAATCGTGGTGGCCGCCGGCATCGGTTATTTCCTGACCGTCGAGCTGGCTTCGGTCGCCCTGCAGATGACCGACTATACCGATAACATCGCGCGCAAAGTATCGGCGGTCGAGAGAAGCCAGCCGGCATGGCTGCAACGGGTCGAAAACGCCATCAAGGAAGTCGAAAACCAGGTGCAACGTTCGCAGCCCCGCGTACGGCAGCGAAAACCGACGATGGTACAGACGGTGCCTGCTTCACCCCAGGTTCAGGAGGTGGTGAAGAGCGTCCTCCCGGTGTTGTCCGGCGTGATCGAAACCCTGCTGATCATCGTGCTGTTGTTTTTTATGCTGCACGAACGCCGAAACCTGCGTGATCGATTTGTCAGATTGTGCGCACGGGGGCGGATCACAGTAGCGGCGGAGGCGATCGATACCGCCGGACATGCGGTCAGCCATTATCTATTTTTAATTTCAGTAATCAATTTTGCTTTCGGCGTTTCGATTGGAATTGTCCTCGCGATCCTCGGCCTGCCGAACCCGTGGCTATGGGGCGTCATCGCTTTTTTGCTGCGGTACGTGCCCTATGTCGGGGCGTTCATGGCGGGATTATTGCCGACTTTGGTGGCTTTTGCGGTATTTCCCGGATGGGGTAAGTCGCTCGAGGTGTTGGGCGCGTTCATTGTGTTGGATCAAGTGTCGGCACAGTTCCTGGAGCCAGTTCTGGTCGGGCGCGGAATCGGCGTTTCGCCGGTAGCGCTACTGGTCTCGGCCATGTATTGGGCGTGGCTGTGGGGGCCGGCAGGCTTGCTCCTGGCGACGCCACTGACGACTTGTTTCAAGGTCGCGGGAGACTACCTTCCAGCCCTCGGGTTCTTTTCGATCCTGCTAGGGGCAGATGGCAAACTTGAAGATTACAACGATTACTACCGAATGTTGCTTGAACTCGATGAATCAGGCGCACGCGCACTCGCAATCCGCTACTGCAACGAGCACGGCCTGGAAGCGACTTTCAACGATTTGCTGATTCCCGCCGTGATGCTGGCCGGCGACGAGCGCGCACAGAACCATATTCCCGAGGAGAACGAGCGCTTCGTGATGGACGTCACGCGCCAGTTAATTGCTGATCTTGGAAGTCGTTTCAGCAAGGCCCGGATCATCCCTAATCTGCGCATCTTCGGCATCTGTGCGCCCGGCGAGGTACACAATATCGGCCTTCTTATCCTGCTCGAGCTGCTGCGGCTCGATGGCGCCGCTGCCCGTTACTCAGGCGATAATCAATCGCGCGACGAGATTCGCGAATACACCAGACGCTATTCACCCGATGTGCTGTGCATTTCATGTGTCAGCGATCAGAGCCTGCCGGTAACGATCGAGCTTACCCGGGAGCTCAAGCTGGATCTGCCCAATCTGGCAATCTTCGCCGGCGGAACCGCCGCGATGGCCGGATCGAATGAACTCCTGAAGGCTGGATGCATGCAAGTATGCGCGACCAAGGAGAAAGCCAGACGCGATATTCTGCGCTTCGCCCAACGCCGCTTTCGCCTGCGCGCGGTCCCCCCACCATCGCCTGCGACGGAGCGTCAACCGGCTGCCGCCGGGGCGGAAGCCGCGCCTCGTCAAAATCGCAACATCTGATTCATTGGGCCTTTTTACAAAGAAGCGGACACAACTTAGCCGTCGTGCCTGCCCGCGAGCGAATCGCCAATCTTTAATAGTTAACGGCGGACTTTGTAGGGTGAAACTTCACTGCTACAAAGAGCCGTACCTATTGAAGCGGGGTTAAGCCGATCGAACAAGCAAAAGCTCACGATGCCATCATCGTAGCCCGTGGCATATATCGTGCGTCCGCGATCATCATCTATAAGCGTATAGTCGTTGGCGTATCGCAGATCAGTGGAACATTAAGCGGTTCGCAACCATTTTCTTCGCGCGAGCATACTTAATCGTTCACTTCCGCTGCGAAACGCTCAAGCTGACGCTTTGGTCCCGCCGACCCGCGTAGGACCGTAAACAAACAACACACTTAGCGCTCCGGCCTGGAGTCGGAGCCTTTTTCCCGGTACGTCCTTGGCCGCGCTACCGCGATGGTACTGCGCCGTTTTTCGTTGAAGGAATTTAGTTAAGATGATTTCCGCAGCTCACCACAATGAAGTTGCTTGCGGCGACCAGAGCGCCATGATCGGACGTTCGCCGGCCATGCGCGCGGTGATGGCGACGATTGAAAGGATCGCACAATCTCCGGCTTCGGCCGTGATCACCGGCGAGAGCGGGACTGGAAAGGAACTGGTAGCCCGTACCATTCATCAACTCTCAGCGCGCCGGGATGCCCCCTACGTAGCCGTTAACTGCGCGGCGATCCCTGAAAGCCTGATGGAAAGCGAGCTTTTCGGACATGAGCGTGGTGCTTTCACCGGGGCGGATCGCAGGCAGGAAGGCTGCTTCGAGATGGCCAACGGCGGCACTCTGTTGCTCGACGAAATTACCGAGATGAAGGCTGGTCTGCAGGCGAAGCTTCTGCGAGTACTGGAAGAGCATCGTCTGCGCAGGGTCGGCGGTTCGGTCGAGCTCTCGCTGGACGTGCGGGTGCTGGCGACCACCAATCGCAATGTCGAGCAGACCGTCCGTGAGGGCCGCCTGCGTCCCGACCTGTACTATCGGCTCAATATCTTCACCGTTCATCTGCCCCCGCTTCGCGAGCGAGTCGAAGACCTGCCGATGCTGATCGAGGCGTTTCTGCGGCAGTTCTCGCGCACGGGAGCAAAGGAAATAACTGGCATCGACGAAGCCTGCCTCGATTTACTACGCGCGCATCCATGGCCCGGGAATGTCCGCCAGTTGCGCAACGTGATCGAACGGGCCTGTATCGTGTGTCAGGGCGGACTGATCCGCAAACAAGATTTGCCCGAGGAGTTTCGCAACTGCGGACCGCAGGGCAATGGCTACTTCATGGTGCGGCTGGGAACCTCGCTGACCGAGGTTGAACGGGAGCTGATTTCGCGAACAATCGACTACGCCGGCGGAAACAAAACCAGGGCAGCACAGATTCTGGGCGTGAGCACACGCACGATCTACAATAAACTCGACCAATACGCGCAGCCCGATAGCCAGGATGGAACCCACGCCCACTCGCGTGAAACTTTGAACTGATCCCATTGAACCAATCCGCGGTGGAGCTTCGGCGTGCTCTGCACGCTGCCGGCGCCTTCCGCGCTTCCACGCCAATTGCAATTCCCTCTTCTCTGGGCTATGGGGAAACGAACGCTTGCAAGGATAATAGGTATCCAGGGCCGTTGCCTGTGCGATCGGGGCATGTAGCTCATCCCTAAGCCATACCCAACACCTGATCCTCACGACTACAGCTCTGTAACGCTCTCTTACGCGGAGACGCCATAGAGAGAATGAGGGAAAGTGCCATGGCGGTAAAGAAAACCGAACTAGGAACGGGTTTTGGATGTCCAGCCGACCTGCGGGAATACCTCGAAGTTCTCGAGCGCGCAGGTGAACTTCGGCGGGTAAAAGCCGAGGTCGATTGGCAATATGAGGCTGGCGCAATCAGCCGGCTGGTCAACGAGCGCCGAGGTCCTGCCCCTCTTTTCGAAAATGTCAAGGACTATCCTGGCCAGCAGATAGCGGCGGTGTTGATGGGGCCCAGCAAGCCGGCGCTCCATGCCCGCATCGCTTTGGCGCTGGGTTTGGATAAGAACACTCCCACCCTCGACCTGATCGAAATCGTGCGGGCGCGGCTGAAAACTCCGTGTGATCCGGTGGTGGTCAGAAAGGAGCAGGCGGCATGTAAGGAAGTGGTGCTGACCGGCAAGGACATCGACCTTAACAAGTTCGCCTTCCCCTGGATTAAAGAGACGCTCGATGGCGGACGCTACCTCGGGACCTGGGATATCGTTGCGCTCAGAGATCCCGATACCGGATGGCTCAACTGGGCCACTTATCGCTGCATGGTCAAGGACGGGAATCATTTCGCCATACTGTTGATGCCGGCGGCCCAGCATGGCGGCGCGATTTTGCGCAAGTACGAAGCGATGGGCAAGCCGATGCCGATCGCGATTATGATCGGCGCCAACCCGGCTTGTCATCTTGCCGCCGTCACCGCGATGGATCATGGCGTAGCCGAAGTCAGCGCAGCCGGCGGACTGATGGGTTCGCCCATTCCGATAGTGCGATGCGAAACCAGTGACCTCGAGGTCGCGGCCAGCGCCGAAATGGTGATCGAAGCGGAGATCCTGCCAGGCGATCGCGTTGATGAGGGCCCCTTCGGCGAGTACACCGGGCATTCCGCCCATCGCGAAAAGTGTCCGCAGGCGCGCGTGACCTGCATCACACATCGCAAGAACCCGATTCATACGATGGCTAACATGGGTAAGCCGTGGGATGACGCCGCCGCCAATATGTCGGTGATGACTCCCGCGCAAGCCAAAAATCGCCTCGAAGCGCATGGATTGGCGGTCAAAGCGGTTTACACGCTGCCCCCGGATGTCATGGTGGTCTCGTTGAAATCAGGGCCCGGATTGCAACAGCGGGTGGTTTCGACGCTAACTTCGGTACCGCGCCTCGCAATGAGAGGGATTGTGTTTGTCGACGAGGACGTTGACGTTACTGACGTCGAAGATGTCTGGTGGGCGATTGCGAGCCGTATGAACCCGGAGAATTTCGATACGATTAAGGGAATCGGGGCCAATACTTTATACCCGTGGCTGACCCCCGAGATGCGTGAGCGAAAACAGCTTCCCTTCTTCATCATCGATGCCACATTTCCCTATCATTGGCCGCAAGAGTATCGCGACGCGCACACCAAGGTCTCGGATTTCAAACACGGATGGACAGAAGAGACCAAGCGAAAGGTTTTGGCCCGGTGGAAGGAATACGGCTACGGTGACCTTTAACCGGATTTGGACAAGGATCGAATAACCGGCGCAGGTGAGCGGCGCGCAACCGCTCACCTGCGGCAGATTGATGGAACCGTCGCGGCCTGGACGAGCGTTGCTGCAGATTCGCGTGGTGACCATCCAACGCCGACGCCTGAACTAGAAGTCCGCCCGCTCAACGAGGCTGATATAGGCCAGGATGCTTCCAGCAAGCTCGCCTTTCTCGACGGCCAGACGGAGCGCTTTAACCAAATTGCGAGTGAGTTCTTTTTCGGCAAGAGCAGTTGATGGGGACTGCGGCAGTCATGCTATGTTTTGGCAGCCTTCAAGGGTAAATTCGGCCCGGCGGTGAGGACCATGGAGCAGATCAGTTTCGGAGTTTTCGACCATATCGAGCGGACCAGCGGCAGCGCCAATTTGCATACGCTTTATCATGAGCGGCTGCGGATGATGGAAGAGTACGACAAGGCGGGCATGTTCGCGGTTCATATCGCGCAGCATCATGCCACGCCGCTGGGGATGGCGCCGTCGCCCAACGTATTTTTGGCCGCAGCCGCGGAGCACACCAAGAAGCTGCATTTTGGACCGCTGGTTTATCTGCTGCCGTTTTATCAGCCGTTACGCCTGATCGAGGAAATCTGTATGCTCGATCATCTTAGCGGTGGCCGTTTGGAAGTCGGCGTCGGGCGCGGGGTTTCGCCCTTTGAGCTGGGACTGCATCGGATTCCTTTCTACGATTCGCGCAATATTTATAATGAGGGGCTCGAAGTGCTCCGGCGCGGCCTCAGCAATGACCACCTCACCTTCAATGGCAAGTACTATCAGTTCGAGAACGTGCCGATGGAACTGCGGCCGCTACAGCAGCCGCATCCGGATTTCTGGTACGGCACGATTAACGTCGAGAGCACGATATACGCGGCGAAGCATGGAATGCATGTGGTGACGCTGGGACCGGCCAGCGATGCCGCGAAAGTCGTGGCCGCATATCGCGAGGCCTGGGATCCGAAGGGTCCGGATAATCTGAATCCGCACGTGAAGTCGCCGAAAATCGGAGTGCAGCGCCATATCTTCGTGGCCGAAAGCGACGCGGAAGCCTATCGCATCGGGAAAGAGGCGTTCAAAGTTTTCTTTCATAATATTCAGAAGATCTGGGCTGACTTTCACACTTCGACCAGCGTGTTCCCGAATGACTTCGACCTCATGCTGAAGGCGGGCGCGTTCATTGTCGGATCGCCTTCGAAGGTGCGCGATGAACTGGCGCGCGTCGCCGAGGTAACCCGGACCAATTACCTGGTGCAGGTGTTTTCGTGGGGCAACCTGACGCTCGATCAGTCGCTCGGTTCGCTGAATTTGTTCGCAAGCAAGGTGATGCCCGATCTGCAGAAGATTGCGCTCGCGGCCTGAGTTAAGCGGGGGCGCGATACCGTATGGGATCGCGCCTCCCTGCTTCCGCGAAACCCTTCAAACGCAGAATGCAGGAATCGCAGTGTCCGCAGGCCTCGCCGGCCGGCGATGGATCGTAGCAGCTGATAGTGAGTGCGTAGTCAACCCCGAGCGCTAAACCGAGTTGTATGGTTTCGGCCTTGGTCAGATCGATCAGCGGCGTATGTATCGTCAGCCGATGGCCTTCCACGCCGGCCTTGGTGGCGAGATTCGCCATCCGCTGGTAGGCCTCGATATAATCCGGGCGGCAATCCGGATAGCCGCTGTAGTCGAGCGCGTTAACGCCGATAAAGATGTCGTTTGACCCTGATACTTCGGCCTGCGCGAGGGCGAACGAAAGAAAGATTGTATTGCGCGCGGGCACGTAGGTAATCGGAATGTCCTGCGCCAACCCTTGAGCGGGACGGTCCTTTGGCACCGCGATAGCGCTGGTCAGCGCCGATCCGCCGAACACGCGCAAATCTATCTCGGCGATAACATGGTGGGTCACGCCCATCCGCTGGGCGATCTGCCGCGCCGCATTAACCTCGATTTCATGGCGCTGGCCATAACGGAACGTGATCGCCGAGACTTCATAGCCATCGCGCAAGGCGATCGCGAGCGTGGTGGTCGAATCGAGCCCGCCACTTAGAAGCACTACCGCTTTTCGCGCAGCCGACATCTATCTACCGAACAATCGAGTCCATCCTGCGAACCCATACCGCCGAATCCATCCCGGCTGAGCTTCAGCTTTGCCGGTCCACCTCATCGATGAAGCCGAGTACGGTGTCGTTGAACTCGTGCGGCTGTTCCAGATAGCTGATATGCCCAACGCCGGCAATCTCGACCAGCCGGGCGCCGGGAATGAGCGCGGCGGTTTCGCGGCCGCCCTCAGGCGGTATTACCCGGTCAAGCTCGCCGGTCAGTACCAGGGTTGGAATACGGATCGAGCGAACCTGCTGGCGAACGTCGAATCCCTGCAATCCTTCCGTGAATGCCTGCGCGTAAACCTCGCGATCGTTGCCGGCGATTATGTCGCATAGCCATTCGTGCACCGCCGGACGGACGTGAACCGCCAAGGCCTGATCGCACACCAGATGCGCATACTGGGTCATCGACTTTTTGCGCAGAGTTTTAAGCCGCACCTCACGCACCTTGGCCGGAATATCGGTAACGCTTGCCGTATGACATAGCGACAGGCTGCGGCACAGATCGGGCCTGCGAAGCGCAACCGCCTGGCCGATAAAACCGCCAAGCGAGGTTCCGACATAGTGCATCGGCGCGATTCCGAGTTTCTCGACCAGTGCGATTATGTCGTTTGCGAAATTATCGATCGCGTAAGAACCGGGTGCGGTGGGCTTCGATGACTTTCCGAAACCGCGCAGATCAACCGCGACCACACGATGCTTTTCGGCGAACAGCGGAACCTGGTTGATCCATCCATCGCCATTCAGCCCGATGCCATGCACCAGCACAATCGAGGTGCCAGTGCCCGTATCCTGAATGTTGATCGAGATCTCACCGAGATCCACCAAAGACATAACCGTTTCCACTTTCGGTTCCGTTTAGCGTCCCGCGGCGCGCATGTCTTCCGGCATAACTTCACCGTCGCGCAGGATCAGATCATCATCGAGATACAACGTGCAGTTGCGCATCGGCAAATCCAGATGGCAGGCGGTATCGTTGTCGCCGCCCAGTTCAGTGTTGGGACCGGTCGAAAACAGCACGTTGCCATAAAACGCGCGCCCCTCGATCCCGATTCCGGGCACGCCCTGGGCATGGCAGGTCCAGTTCGCCCGCTCGTTGAGGCCCCATCCGATATGAGAAATCCCGTAAGCTTTCGGATCGCGATAGCTCGCCATGTAGTCGCGCAGCATCTCCGCGTCGAGTCCGCCTTTGGTTTCGACGATCCGACCTTCGCGTATCGTGAACTCGATCGGATCGCGCAGGTAGCTCGCGAACGGATAAATAATGTCGCCGCGGTCCATCACCACCTTGCCATTCACCTCGGTCTCGCCCGCGCCGGTAAAAGCAAATCCGCTGGGCCAGTGATCCCATCGTCCGGGGGTGTCGGTGTATCCGTACTCGGACATCGCGGGAAACTTGCCGAGTTTGTAGGTGACGTCGGTGCCCGCCCGATTGGTGAATCGCAACTGATGACCGTTGGCGAGCCGCCGCTCGGCCGCCTCAACCCGTTCCCGCAAGTCTGTGGTGGGGAACAATCGTTGCAGAATTTCAGGAGGTTCCACGCACAACAGAATCCGCGCCCCAGCCTTCTGCATCTCGAGCTGCTCCTTGGAGAACAGCAAAAACATCAGATCGACCACCAGGTCGGCGCTCTTGAGCGCTTCGATCGCCGGCCGATTGCCCGCCAGCGCCGCCGCGCCACCGAAACCAAGCAGGCCTGCGCCCCGGCCCGGCAGCAGATTGACATTGAACACGTGGGCTCCGAGATCGCGCGCCGCAACCATGAAGGCGCTGGCGTACTCGACGTTCTTTTCGGCCTCCGAAAGGACCGCGACCGTTTCGTCTTCCTTCACCCGGCATAGTTCCAGTTCTCGGCGAAATAGCAATACGAGTTCGGTCGATTTCAAGGACATCGCAATTGCCTCCATGGCCAATCCGGGTTCGTGAACTCCGACTGCCTTTCGTTCGAATATAGTTCCGTTTTCCGGTGGATTGAAACCTCGTGCATCCACTATAAAGAAGGCCTGACGCAGATTTTTAACCGAGGCTATGCGATAACCGAACTCGCCAATGCCCTCGAAATCGCAATGGTGGATCGATCGACATAAGGAGGTCTGACAATGGCTACTGGTTTTATCGAAAAGCGTATTCCTTCAGGCAAGCTAACGAGCAATGCCCTGATCGCGGGCGATCCCAAGTCACCCGCGTTGATCCTGCTTCACGGCGCCGGACCGGGAGCGAGCGCCGCTTCGAATTGGCAGAACTGCATCCCCGATCTAAGCAGTAAGTTCTACGTGGTTGCGCCGGACATGGTGGGCTTTGGCCAGTCTGACTATCCCAACCCGCTACCAACCCACGCGATGACCTGGATGGGTTTACGGGTCGAACAGATATTGGGCATGATGGACCATCTGGAGATCAAAACCGCCCATATCGTGGGAAATTCGATGGGCGGAGCGCTGACGTTGCATCTGCTGCTGGAAGCGCCGCAACGCTTCAAACGGGCGATGCTGATGGGTGCGGTAGGCGCGCCGATGTCGCGCACGCCGGAACTGGTTCGTCTGCTGTCATTTTATCACGACCCGCGATTGGGCCGTTATCGCGAACTGATCCACAGCTTCGTCTGCGATCCCGCCCAGTTTCCTGGGCTGGAGGATATCGTGCAGGCCCGTTTCAAGACTGCGACCGATCCCAAGGTGCGCGCGATTCAGGAGAATGCTTTCGAGTCGATGCGAAACGGCATGGACTCGCTGATTGTCCCGCCCTCGTTTTTGGCCCGTATGCCACACAGGGTGTCGCTGATTCACGGCCGTCAGGACCGCGTGGTGCCGCTGGAGACCAGTTTGTATTTCCTGCAGCATCTGAAAAACGCTGAGTTACACGTGCTCGACCGCTGTGGCCATTGGGCCCAGCTACAGCGTTGGGATGCGATGCTCCCGATAATCATGGATCACTTCGTAGAGGAATGAGAGGTCTGGCCGGAAAGCCGGCAGCGCGCCCTAACCTTCGGTGACGCTGCCCTTTCCGGCCTGAACGATGGTGCCAGACATGCTCGATAATGATGCGGTAAAGCGACTGGCGGCGGAGTTGAACTCCGCTCAGAAGCAGCGCAAACAAATCAGCCAGCTTTCAAAACGTTTTCCGGAAATGACGGTTGCCGACGGCTATCGAATCAACCGCGCCTGGGTCGCAATAAAGCATCAGGAAAGCCGTGTCACGCAGGGACATAAGATCGGTTTAACCTCGCGCGCGATGCAGCAGATGGCGCAGCTTACGGAACCTGATTATGGAACTCTTTTTGACGATATGTTTTTCAGGGAAGGCGGTGAGGTGCCGTTCGACCGGTTCATCGCGCCGATGGTCGAAGTTGAACTTGCATTTGTCCTGGGCAAACCGCTGAGAGGACCGCAGGTCACCATCTTCGACGTACTCGCAGCCACCGATTTCGTCGTGCCGGCGGTGGAGATCATCGATACCCGGATCGAACGCTTCGACCCGGAAACGAAAACGATGCGCAAGGTGCAGGACACTATCGCGGACAATGCCGCCAGCGCGGGCGTCGTGCTCGGATCGAGCCCGATCCGGCCCGAAAAGGTGGATCTGCGATGGGCGTGCGCGCTGCTTTCCAAAAATAGCGTAATCGAGGAGACCGGCGTCGCGGCAGGGGTGCTTAATCATCCCGCGAACGGCGTGGTCTGGCTGACGCATAAACTCAGCCAGTGGGACGAATATCTGGCGGCGGGTGAAATCGTGCTCGGTGGTTCTTTCACGCGCCCGGTCAGTGCCGCGCCGGGCGATACTTTTCATGCCGACTATGGAACCCTGGGTTCGATCAGCTTCAGATTCGTCTGATCTCGCCCGGCGCGATCAGCATACGCAAAATGTGCTTAAGTGGGGATCCGGATGATCCAGCTTGCGTATCCATGAGGATTTGTGAAAACACCCGTGAATCGTTTCAAGTTGGCGCTCAAGGCAGGGCAGGTTCGGATCGGCTTCTGGCTGGCGCTGACTGATTCCTACACCGCCGAGATTTGTGCGGGCGCCGGCTTCGATTGGCTGCTGATCGATGGCGAGCACTCGCCCCATACCCTGGTCACGATCGCCGGGCAGTTGCAGGCGATCGCCGGTTACTCCGAATGCGATGCAATTGTGCGGGTGCCGTGGGCGGATCAGGTCACGATCAAACAATATCTCGATCTGGGAGTGCAGACGGTGCTGGTTCCGATGGTGGAGACCGCCGAACAGGCGGCTGAAGTGGTGCGGGCATGCTATTACCCGCCCGCCGGTATCCGCGGCGTGGGGGGTGCGCGGGCGGCGCGCTGGGGGCGCTATCGGAATTATGTGACCGAGAGCAACGAACAGATGTGCGTACTGGTGCAGGTCGAGAGTAAGCGAGGACTGGACAATCTCGAACAAATTGCGGCGGTTGCGGGGGTCGATGGAGTTTTTATCGGCACCGCCGATCTCGCCGCCTCGCTCGGATATCCCGGCGATGCCGCGAACCCCGTGGTGCAGGATGCGACCCTCGATGCCTTCCGGAAAATCCTGAGCATCGGAAAGGCCCCGGGCGCCCTGGCTCGCGATGAAGCCCTGATCTGGCGATACCGGGATAACGGAGCGCTGTTCGTGGCCGTGGGATTGGATGCTCATCTGCTGGCCGCACAAACCAGCGCCCTGGCTGCCCGCTTCCGCGCAGCTCGTTAATAGGGTCGTGAGAAGCATGCCGTTGGCCTGAAATCGCAATAAGCCTGCGGCTTAACTGGCAGTCGCGGCGCCAACGATGGTAACTTTGCAGTTGATCGACGGAGGCCGCTGTCCGATGGCTGACCACGCCCCGCGCCTGCGCGCACGCCTGGATCATATCGCGATCAATTCGCCGGAGCCTGAGCGGATGGCCGAGTTCTACCGGCTCGCGATGGACCTGCGGCTCGAGCGGTTGAGCAACAATCTATGGTTGTGCGAAGCCCCGCGCCGCCGGCTTTTGATCGTTAAGGGCGAGGCCAAAACCCTCGCGTTCGGAGCCTATGCGGTCGATGAGCCGGACTTACTGGCAGCGGTTCGTAAACGCGTGGTTGACAGTGGTGCGAAGCTTGAGCGATCGGAAAGTTCGCTGCTGACCGGCGATAGCTTGATGGTGAAAGATCCGGATGGCAATCGGATAGCATTCGGGATGCCGGTCCCGGAAAAATCTTCCGATACTCCCGCGCTGCCGGCCCGGCTTCAGCATCTGGTATTTGGCAGCGACGAAGTAAGCCGCATCGCCGACTTTTATGAACGGGTTCTGGGCTTCACGGTCAGTGACCGCGTGTTCGACAAAACCGGCAAGCTGACCAATTGCTTCTTCCGCGCCGATCGCGGCGACCATCATATACTGGCGATTTTTCCGTCCGATCAAAAAAAGCTTGACCATCATTGTTATGAGTCGATCGATTGGGGTTCGATTCGCGACTGGGCCGATCAATTATCCAGCCGTGGGGTTTCCATCGCCTGGGGACCGGGCCGCCATGGTCCAGGGGCCAACCTGTTTATCATGGTCCGCGATCCGGACGGCAACTGGGTCGAGATTTCCGCCGAGCTGGAACAGGTCGAGGCCGAGCATCCGGCCGGCGTATGGGAACATGGTCCGCTGGTGGCTAATCGATGGGGCCAGCCGCGCCTGACTGTGTGAGCGGCAAAGAACTGCTGGCTCGGTGAGTCAACCTGTTCTTAGCTGGTTTTCTGGATCGAATCAGGGAGTAACGATTATGAAGATCAGAGTCGTGGTTCATGAAGCAGAAGAGGGAGGTTACTGGGCCGAGGTTCCGTCAATAATTGGCTGCGCGACCGAGGGAGCAACCTTCGAGGAGCTGCTCAAGAATCTCTACGAAGCTATCGAGGGCTGCTTGTCAGTCGATATCAGCGTGCCAAAGGCCACCGGGAAGGATCGAGTCGTCGAGATCATCGTGTGAAGCAGCTTTCCGGCAAGGCATTCATCAGCATCGTGGAACGCCGGGGATGGATGCTGCTGCGTGTACATGGTAGCCATCACATCTATGGTAAGCCTGGCAGCATAGTGCGGCTTTCGATCCCGATACATGGAAATCAACCGCTGAAGCGGGGACTGCTCGCATATTTGATGAAGGCCGCGGATCTCAAGGAGGGTGATTTGGAATAGAGGCCAGCCGCGCCTGACCTTCTGAGTTGCCAGCTCGAGATTCTGAGAAAATCCGATCCAGGGTTGAGTAGCCTTTAGGAGCTAACCATGAACGATGAATTAAAAGCCGGATTCGAGGATCGCACCGGGCAGGCGACGCCAGGTGTGAACCTGTGGCCGTCGATCGTAATCCCGAAAGAGGACATCGATGCGCAAATTGAGCGCCTCGCCAGTCTGCCGCCGCCGATCAATGGACGGCGTCGCGCGCTCGTGGTCCATCCGATGGCCGACAGCGGGCGCGGACTGGCCCCCGGAATCCAGGTTTCGATCGACGTTCTAAAACCGGGCGAGCGCACCCGTCCGATTCGCCACAACTCATCGCAGGTGAACTTCTGCATCGGCGGCGCCGGACGGTCGCTAATCGGTGGCAAGCAGATCGTATTTTCGCAGTACGATGTATGGAATACGCCGTCGATGGCGATCTATCAGCATTTCAACGACACCAACGGTCTCCAGGTGCGGCTCACCTACAGCAACGCGGCGCTGCTCGAGAAAATGAACGTCCACTATATCGAAGATGATCCGCCATCCGGGCCGGCCGCGCATTCCGAAGCTGCCGAAGTCGCGGACCCCAACGATCCTTCGCGCGTGAATCCATTTGGGACCTTCCGAATCTCGGATGATGGCGCATACCTGATGCCATACGAGAAGCTGATTAACCCCGACGTGATCGAATCGAAAGCGCTGCACTGGCCATGGAAAATCGTCAAGGAGCATCTCGATAAACTTACGGCTCTGGGTTCCTCATACGTGGGACGGCGTTTGTATCTGCTTTATAATCCGGTTTCGGGCCGCACCAACGGCACCACGCACAATTTTTTCGCGACCATGACGGTGCGTCCGCCGAACATCGTGGACCGGCCGCATCGGCACGCCGCCGCCGCGATCAACTACTACTTCTCCGGCAGCGGACGGAGCACGGTCGAGGGCAAAATTTACCGATGGAAGGCGGGCGACCTGATGCTATCGGCGCCGGGACTGGCGGTGCATAACCATGCTTCTAACGATGAGCCGGTTTACGAGCTGACCATCCAGGACAGCCCGTTGAATATCGCGATGGACTCCTTGCTCTGGCAGGAGAGCCTGAAGGGTCCGATAACGCTGCTGGGATCGCATACCGGATTCCAGACCAATCGCGCCAAGGCAGCATGAATGCCTAAACCCGCGATATCTACATGATGAGAGAGTAAGAAAATGGGCAATATCCAGCTAAGCGTGGGCATTGGCGATTACTACCATGTCCGTCCGCTGTTCGATGGCTCGGTGCAGGTCGAGGGCGTGGATCTGATTCACGTCGCCACCGGAACCGAGGAAATTTTCTGGCGGTTCGGTAAATATCGCGAATGGGATGTTTCCGAAATGTCGTTCGCAAACTACAGCGCGCAACGCTCGCGCGACGACAGCGTGATGGTCGCGATACCGGTGTTTCCGTCGCGGGTGTTCCGCCATTCCTCGATCTACGTGCGCAAGTCGAGCGGCATTTCCAAGCCGAAGGATCTCGCCGGTAAAAAGGTCGGGGTGCCCGAATGGGCGCAGACCGCCGGTGTGTATGCGCGCGGCGAACTGGTGCATCAGGAAGGCCTGCGCCTGCAGGATATCGAATGGATTCAGTCGGGCGTCAACGAGCCTGCCCGTCAGGAGAAATTCACCTACCAGCTTCCCCCGGGATTACACGTCACGCCGCGGCATGAACGATCGCTCAACGATCTGCTGGTCGAGGGACAGATCGACGCGATCATCACGGCGCGGACGCCGCTCTGCTTCGATCAGGGCAATCCCGAGGTGGTTCGGCTGTGGCCCGATTATGATCAGACCGAGGAAGAATACGGGCTGAAGACGGGAATCTTTCCGATCATGCATCTGATCGCGATCCGCGGCGAAGTTTATCGCCAGTATCCATGGGTCGCGATGAACCTGTTCAAAGCCTTCGACGCCGCCAAAAAACTTGCGGTCGAGCGGCTGTTTCAGTTCACCATTTCGTGGCTGCCGATGGCGTGGCTGCCGCGCGCCGCGGAACGCACGCAACGGCTGTTCCAGGGCCATGAGTATTGGCCCTATGGAATCGAGCCGAACCGCATCACGATCGAAGCTTTTCAGCAATATCTCCATGAACAGGCGATCACCACCCGGCGATTGACGCCCGAGGAACTGTTCGCCAAAGAAACTCAAACGTTCGCGCGCATCTGACCGTCGGTCCAGTCAGGAGGAGGTTCAGGAATGAGAATCGATAAAAAAGTGGCGTTAATCACCGGTGCGGGATCGGGAATCGGACGGGCAACCGCGAAATTGTTTGCCGAAAATGGCGCGACGGTCGCGCTTGCCGATCTCAATGCTGAGGGCGGACGCGAAACCGAGCGGATGGTAACCGCGGCCGGCGGCAAGGCGCTTTTCGTTCAGACCGACGTAACCAAAGTGTCGGAAGCGAAACGGCTGGTGGACGCCGCCGTAGAGAAATTCGGACGCCTCGACATTCTGGTGAATGCGGCCGGCGTGTTTCTGTTCAAAGCGATCGCCGAGTGTACCGAGCAGGATTGGGACCACGTACTTGGCGTCGATCTCAAGGCGGTGTTCTTCGCTTCCAAATTCGCGGTCGCCGCGATGGAACAATCCGGCGGTGGTACGATCGTGAATATCTCGTCCGGATGCGGTCTGATTGGGATTCCGGAAAACACCATCTATACGGCGGCCAAAGGCGGCGTGATTGCGATGACGCGCGCCTTCGCGGTGGACTGCGCGCCGAAGAAAATTCGCGTCAATTGCATCTGCCCCGGCGTGATCGATACTCCGATGAGCCGCGGCGCCTTCAAATCGCTACCGGATCCCGAGATGGCGGCCAAGGCCAACATGGCGCACACGCCGATGGGCCGTTTCGGCGAGCCGGAGGAGATGGCCAACACGATCCTGTTCCTCGCCAGCGAGCAGTCGTCGTACTTCACCGGCGGAATTCTCGCCCCCGACGGCGGCTTCAGCGCCTGCTGACGCGATAACGATACCGGTCTGGTGAAATGGATATGAGAAGGGCCCCGGAACGGTCGAGTTCCGGGGCCCCATAGTTTAACGATCAGGGATTGTGCGAATCAGTTCAGACCGTAGAAGCGGCGCGAATTATCGTACAAAATCCCGCGCTTGTCGCTCTCCGTGAGCTCCGACGATTCCAGCACCTCGTCGATCTCATGCTTGCACAATTTGGCATCGACCTCATGCGGGAAATCCGATGAGAACAGGAAAGGCTCGCTGCCGAGCGTCTTGACCGCATGCGCCAGGTCGGGCTCGTCGCCTTCCACCCCGACGTAGATCCTGCCGTCGTGAATCAGCTTGCGCACATAAGCGCGAAAGTCGCCGTCTTTGGAAACCTTAACCAGCCGATGATCGGGATCGAATGGCGTATGGATCTTGAACGATCCTTCGGCGCGCTCGATCGCGGTCAGAAACCAGCCGACTCCCGCTTCGAGGTAGGCAACCTTGAGACCCCCAAAGCGATCGAAAATCCCGTTGTAAACCATGCTCACCAGCGCCCGCATCATGCCCATCGGATGGCCCAGCGCGTGATAGGCGGCGAACACATTAAGGTCGTCGAGGCCCATCTGATCGTGACATCCGCCGTGAAATGCGACACAGGCGCCGAGCTTGTCGGCCTCGGCATACAGCGGCCAGTAATCCTGCGAACCCGGATGGGCCTTGATGCCGTTGCTCGGCAGCATCACGCCGCACATCCCGAGGTCTTTCACCGCGCGCCGCAGCTCCTTCACCGCGCCGTCCATGTCGCGCATCGGAACCAGGCCCATTCCCTTCAAACGGGAACTCTTGCGCAAATAGGCGTCCTGGAGCCAATCGTTATAGCCGCGCACGGCGGCGTTGGCGAAATAAGCGTCGGTGATCTTGCCGCAGGCGAGCCCGGCCGTAGGGTACAGGACCGAGTACTCGATCCCGGTATCCTCAAGGAACTGCACCCACTCCTCGGGCCCGACCCGTTTCACGCTCGCCCGCGTCATCATCTCTTCGATAAAGCCATTATCGATAAAAGCGGTATGGAAGTGATCAAGCGGCGGAAAAGTTCCAGTCAGCCGCGCATAGCGTTTGTACGGCTCGGGAATATAGTCGGCGATCGCCGCATTGTCCTCGAATACGTGTCCGTCCCCATCAATAACTTTCATGTTTGCGGTCATGAGACGCTCCCATTCCTTGATGCCCCATCAACTAGCACATTCGAGTTTGCGCCGTACAGCCGCCGATACGGAATCCGGCTTAACTGTTCGGCGGCACCGGCACAGCCGGTTGTAGCCATTTGGACAGGAAATACCAGGGCAGGCCAAAGGCGACCACCGCCAGACTGGTAAGGGCTTCCTCGGGACGGGTAAAAAGTACATACAGTACGATCCACGACAGGACCGCGACGTATGCCGCCGGCAACCAGGGATGGCCGGGAATGCGAAATGGCCGCGTCATCCCGGGCCGGCGCACCCGCATCACGATCAATGAGGTAACGCTTAACCCCGAAAAGATGATAACTGCGAACCCGGTATACAGCACCACTTTTTCGAACGCACCAAAGAACAGAATGAGAACGCTCGACCAGATGGCCTGTAACACCATCGCACGTGCGGGCGTGCCGAAAAACGGATTGATGGAAGCAATTCCTGACGGAAATACCCGATCGCGCGCCATCGCGAAGTACACCCGCGGCCCCGCGACCACCATCGCACTGGCCGAGTTCAGTATCGCCAGCGCCAGCACCGCCGTGATTCCTACCGCGGCGGCCGGCCCAAACAATTTTACCGAGGCTTTTTCCGCGACGGCCAGCACCCCGCTCATGGCGGGAATCGGCAACGCGTAAAGGTACAGCAGGTTCATGCCGGCATATAGAAAGATCACGACTGCGATGCCGATCAGCAGGGCGCGCGGAAGGTTTCGCTGCGGATCGCGAATCTCCTCGGCGACGTATGCGGCGGAGTTCCATCCGCTGTAGGCATAAAGCACGAAAATCAGGGAGACGGCGGCGTTGCCGTGCGCCCGGCCATGCGAACCGAAGTTGGCGAAATTGCCATGCCCCGAAAGGAACCCACCTACGATTAGCGCGACGATCGCAGCGATGGTGCCGACAGTCAGTATCCGTTGCAGCACACCACCCGCGCGCAGGCCAGAGATATGCACCGCGGTGAGCACAGCGAGCACCGCGATCGCGATGAGCTTGCCGCCGATTCCACTGGCATCGGGGATCGCGGTCAAATGATGCATATAGCCGATCAGGGCGAGCGCAGCGGCGGCAATCGCACCGCTAAAGCCGACGAAAAACGAGGTCCACCCGCTCAGGTAGGACACCAGCGGACCGAAGGCCTCGCGCAGATAAACATATTCACCGCCGGCCTCGGGCATCGCGGCGCTGAGCTCGCTGTAGGACAGCGCGCCAATTGATTCGATCAGGCCGCCGGCGATCCACAGGCCGATCAGCCACCACGGCGATCCGATATCGCGCGCGATAAACCCGGAGGTGGTGAAGATGCCGCTGCCGATCGTGTTCGCGACCACCAGCGCCACTGCGACGTCGAGACCGATTGTACGGCGCAGTGGCGCGCGGCCGGGCCGCGCGCCACCTGCTCCTGCTTCCGAAGCGGCAGCCGGTATCGCCACGATTTTACGCTAGAAAAATCGTGGCACCAGGAAGGAATAAATGCCGTTGCGCACGCTGTCCGTAGTGAAAATTTCTCCATGCGCCGGATCGATCGCGATACCACTGGGATGGATCAGATCGGTACCCGCGCCTCGAATGATCGCACGCGGCGCGATGTCGCCATTGTCACCGATGTTCCAGACGCCCACGAAGCCGAGCGGTCCGATCCATGGCAGTGGCGGCCCCTTGCAATCCTTCGCCGGTGCGAACCCACCGGGATCGTAGGGCGGAAGATATTTGATGTTGGTGGCAATCGCGTAAATTTTGCCATCGTAGACCTGGACGTGCCACACCCCCACGATTCCGGTGGTCGGACCCGCGATCACGTCGCGCGGCGCAACGTTTCCGTTGTCCGTACGGTTGAACACGAACAGTCCGCCGTTATGATGCCAGGTGTTTCGGCCGAGCAGGCTGCCGACCACGGCCAGATTGCGATCCGTGTCGATCGCAACTCCCGCCGTATACCACAGTCCTGTCTTCGACCCCATGATGATGCGTTTGGGCGCAATGTTGCCGTTGCCGTCGAGCGGAAACACCAGTAGGGCATCGGTCCGCGAGTCGGCGACCCACAGTTCATTATTCTTAAGGTCCACCGCAGGCTGATATGGCCCGTGAAGCTGGGTCTTGGGTCCCTGGATCACCCGAATCGGCGCAGCTTCGCCGGACGCATCGCCCCGGAAAAAGGTGATCGAACTGGCCAGCGGTTCGGTGGAGATGATTACATCGTGCGCCGGATCGTAGACGATTCCATGCGCGACGCGTGTAAGCTTGGTCTTCTGTCCTTCGATTATCCGTTCCGGCTCGCTATTTCCACTTGCCATCCTGGCAAATGCCGCAATACGCGGATCGCTTACTCAGTTCGGGACTAGCAATACGTCCCGCTTGGTGTCGTACGCTATCGCCATCGGATTGCCGAAGCCGGCGGCGGGAGTGCCGGCGGGCGCGTTGCGCAAGATCCGTTTTGGAGCCACGTTGCCAGAGGCGTCAAGGTCAAACACCTCGGCCTCATGGCCGAAGTTTGCCACCCATAGCTCCTTGCGAATCGGATCGAACGCCACGCCCATCGGATGGATGATGTGGGTCAGTGGCCCGCTGAGCGTGCGTACCGGCGCCACATCGCCGTTATCTCCGCGATGAAAAATCAGAACCTCGTTCGACGGCTCCTGGGCCACGGCGATTAAATTGTTCAGATTGTCGACCGCGATTCCGGTCGGCCAGTCGAGCTGGGTTTTCGGCCCTTGAATTACCTGCAGCGGGGCCGCATCCCCCTTCGCATCGCCACTGAACACTTCGACCGACGGGGGATAGTAATGTCCGCCGCCGTTGTAGTCCGCGTCCCAGTAGCCGCGCGACCAATTGCCATAATTGGTCACGAAAATCTTATCGCTCTTTTCGTCCCAGGCCACCCCATGCGGGTCGGCGAGTTTAGTCTTTAGTCCGCGGATCGACCGCAACGGTAACGCAGCGCCCTGCGCACCGAGGCGATAGAAGATAATCTGGGCGTTATGCTGGATTGCAACCGCCATCTGATGGTGCTTCTGGCTGAGTGCAATTCCATACGCGCCATGCGGTACGGCCAAAGCGCGCGATTTGAAGTCGCCGTTCGCGGTATAGGGAAACGCGGCGACATCATCGCCAATATCGTTTTCGGTGGTATACAGTTCATGCCGAACCGGGTCGAGCGCCACTCCGGCCGCGAAGGACAGATAGGTGGCGGGCCCCTTAATCCAGCCCTTGTATGGGGTTATGTCTTTCGCTGATGGCGGTCCGCCGGCGTCGATCGAGTAGACCAGCGCGCTTTTCAGATTGGTATCGCTTAGAACCGCCACCCCGTTGCGCGGATCGAGCGCGATGCCATTGAACTCGGGATATGGATCTTCGAGCGCACGGCATGGAGCTACTTCACCGCCCGGAATCTTCGACAAGACGGCTTCGAACTTCTCCGACACGCCTAAATTGTTAACCGAGGCATTCACCGGCGATCGCGAAGGTTGATTCATGCCGGATGGCGCAGCGCTGCCGTCCGGGGAGGACGCCGCGATTGCTTGATTCGATGAAAACCGGTTGCTGCCGTTGGTAGGTAAGAGCGCGAAGGCCGTGATGACGGCCGCGCCAATAGCTATCCTGAACCTTATCGATCTCATGCTTTGCGAATAGTGAATGCCTACTCAGGTGTCAACCTTTATCGCGTAAAAACGCACGGATCGGGTAAATTCGCCGCTCCTTGACTTGAAAGCGATCACCATGTTACGCCGCTCGCAGTAGCCCAGCGACTCCTTTATAACTCTGTTAATAAGAAGCTTCTCAGGTGCACTCACGGTCGAGGAAGACAGGTTATGCATCATAATCGATTTGACTATACGCCGGTTTCGAAACGGCCAATCATTAAATGGCCGAACGGCGCCCGGCTGGCGGTGTGGGTCATTCCTAATATCGAATGGCACGAGTTCGATGGTCCCGGGGTCGGAACCAATCCACCACCCGGGTATTTGCCGGACATCCTGAATTTCGGTTGGCGCGATTACGGACTGCGTGCGGGTATCTGGCGCATGATGGACACCCTCGACCGTTTCGGCATGCGCGCCACGGTGGCCCTCAACGCGCTGGTCTGCGAGCACGTTCCGGAGATCATCGCGGAGGGCAAAAAACGCAATTGGGAGTTCATGGGCCACGGCATGACGAACTCCCAACTGCTGGCCGGTCTCAGCCTCGACGACGAGCGCCGCGTAATCAATCAGGTTTGCGATACGATCAAAAAACATGTCGGCACGGCTCCCAAAGGATGGCTCGGGCCGGCGCTGGCCGAGACCGTCAACACGCCCGACCTGCTGGCTGAGGCCGGCGTCAAATATGTCTGCGACTGGTGTAACGACGATCAGCCATACCCATTCAAAGTGAAGCAGGGCAGCCTGATTTCGGTGCCTTATTCGATCGAGATCAACGACATACCGTTCTTTGTCGGCAAAGGCGCTACGGGCAAGGACTTTGGCGATGCCATCCAGGATCAGTTCGACGTGCTGTATGAAGAGGGCGCGAAGACCGGCAAGGTGATGGCGCTCGCGCTGCATCCGTTCCTCGTCAGCGTGCCTCATCGCCACAAGCACTTCGTGCGCGCGCTGGAGTACATCACGCGCCATCGCGATGTCTGGTTGACCACCGGCGGCGAAATCGCGGATTGGTATTACAAGCATTGTATGTAACCGGAGCCATCCGATGGCCCCCAAGGAGAACGTCATGAGGATTTGGGATTCATTCATCACCGATCGTGACAGGAAGATTTTCTCGGCGGCTGGGATGGGTCAGAAGGCGGGCTTTGGCAGCAATCTGGCTCTGATTATTATCGATGTTACCTACGCATTCACCGGCGAAGGCGATCCGATCGAGGAATCGGTCAAGCGCTATCCCATGAGTTGCGGCACGGAAGCCTGGGTTGGCGTCAAGCACAACCAGCAGCTTCTGGAAGCTGCGCGCCGCACTGGCATTCCGGTTTTCTACACCTTGACCGAATATCGCACCGACAAAGCCGATGTCGGTGGATGGGCCGGCAAGCAGGCGCAGGCCGCGCATCCTTCAATGATCGAAGGTTCCAAGGGCGCGCTAATCGTCGAAGATCTGACCCCCGCCGCGGGCGAACTCGTGATCTCGAAGAAAAAGCCCAGCGCGTTCTTCGGCACCCCAATCGTCTCGTATCTGGTTGAGCGGAAGATCGATACGGTGATCATCACCGGATGCACCACCAGCGGATGCGTGCGCAGCTCGGTGGTCGACGCTTTCTCGCTTAACTACAAAGTCATCGTGCCCGAGGAATGCTGTTTCGATCGCGGACAGGCTTCGCATGCGCTCAACCTGTTCGACATGCATCAGAAGTATGCTGATGTGATCCCGACTGCGGAAGTTATCGCGCAATTGGGTAAGCGGCCCTCGGCGCGGCAGGCGGCAGCTTAACTTTGCCAACGCACTGAGCTGAGTCCGACTTGGATTGTTTCCCGAAGCTGGCGTCCGGCGGTTGCCGGGCGCCAGTTTAGTTTTTCACTGATCACCTATCGGCCGCCGCTACCACGGCCGGACCGTGCGCACGTCGATCACCGCGACGCCGCCTTGTTCGACGATCGCAACCGCTTCGCTCAGCGCCGTTTCCAGATCCTTCGCCGTGTCGATCGGACCTTTCGCCCACGCGCCGAAGCCTCGGCTCACGGTGGCGAAATCGATCTCGGGATTAAACATCGCGGTGCCAATCCAGGCGTTTTCCAGCGGTCGTTCCCGATGGCGCGCCATTTTCCGCTGATGCTCCTCATCGTTCATAAAGGAAAGATTGTTATCGATAATCGCCAGCAACGGAATGCTATAATGCACCGCGGTCCATAGCGCCGCCGCGGACATCACCATGTCGCCGTCGCCCAGAATCGCAACCGGAAGCTTGCCCTGCCGATGGGTCGCTAGCGCAGCGCCAACCGACGCGCCCGGCCCGTAGCCGATTCCGCCGCCGACGTTCGCGCCGAGGTAGTCGCCTACGCCCTGAAACTCCCACACGCCCTCGGGCCATCCTTTGATGGATCTTCCCGAAAGCACGTATTCCCGCCCCTTTAGCGCGTGCCACAACATATCGACCAGCCGCGCCCTTGAGACCCCCGATTCGTTTGCGCGAGTAATTGCAGATTCGGCTTGATGGGCGCGAAGCGCGCGATGACGGTCGGTTAGCTTTGCGATTCGCGCCTGAATCCTGGCAGCGATTTCCCGGTCAGCAGTGCGGGACTTAACCGCTTCGATCAACTGGCGCAGGCCGGCGATCGGATCGGCCAGCAGACGGATATCGGCGGGCGAGATATCACCGCCAACTCGCGACCATGAACGAAACGCGAAGTCATTCAATGACAGATCGATTACAGTCAGATTGGGCAGCGTAGCCGGGCGTCGTCCCTCCTCGTCGCCATAGAGTCCCACCAGGTCGGGCACGTCGAGTACGTCGACCGCCAGCACCACATCTGCTTCCTTAAGAATCTGCGAATCGCCATTGAGGTTTTGTGGATGGCGGCTCGGAAACGATACGTGATTCATTTGATCGATGTAGGCCGCGCCGGTGGCCTCGACCAACTCGATCAGCGGAGCGGTTGCGCGCGGATCGTAGGCCAGGCTGCCGGCCGCGATCAGCGGCAGTTTCGCCGACAGCAAGGCCTCCGCCGCGCGCGCAATGGAAGCGGTATCGGCGCAGATCGACGCAGGCGCTTGGTAGCGCGGCAGCTTCACGTCGGGAAGCGGTAGCGGTCCCGCTAATGCGGTCTCCTGCAAAATCTTGTCGAGCGCGATATAGACCGGCCCATAGGGCGGCGTGGTGGCGATCTTATGTCCGCGCAGAATCGAACTGATCGCCGCCGCCGGGGTAGTCGGTTCATCCTCCCATTTGACAAATGGCCGGACCAGTTCACCCTGAGTGCTGGCCGAATGCGTGAAATCGATCCATCGCCGCCAGTTGGGATCGGACGGGCCTGCGCCGCCAAGGATCAGGAGCGGAGTGCGATCGCACCACGCGTCGTAGACCGCCATCGAGGCGTGCATCAATCCGACCAGGTTGTGACAGATCGCCAGGCCCGGCTTTTGCGCCACTTTCGCATAGCCATGCGCGAACGCCACCGCAATTTCCTCATGCGTGCACAGCAACACCTTGGGCGTTTGATTGCGATGGTGGTTGATTAATGAATCGTGCAGCCCGCGAAAGCTCGATCCGGGGTTCAGGGTGACGTATTCGTAGCCCAGCGCACCCAGCAGATCGACGATCACGTCCGATACATACTGCGGCTCTGGCCGTGGTCCCGCGAGCCCGACCGGGGTCTCGATCTCACTGGTTTTGATGGTTCTGTTGTTCATCAGTCACCTGCACTTCTGCCCGGTTTAACGAAGAAATCGATCATGGGTTATGTTCAAACGGGGCTACTATACAACAGCCATCGGCCGGCGCGAGCGCCGTGTCAGATGACGGCCCAGCGGCGGTCGTGATAGCGCGTCGGCGCCAAATCACCGATCGGGACTGGTACTGGCCCGCGAGACTCACTGAATCCAACCTTTTCAGCTCTCCTCACGCCGAGAGCATTGAATCGAAGCCTTTCCAGAAGCCATGACACAGTGTGCGCGCCTCGACCAGGAACTCCTCCTCGTGGCCGGTGCCGGTCACCAGCCGATCGATCAGCCAATGTCCGGTCTCGCTGTGATCCTTGTCGGCTTCGTAATGGACGTCGAGAAACCGCAGATCGGATGGCTTCATGCCGTAATGCTCCTGCAGTCCGATTTGGAGCTTTTTGTAGGCGTGCACCTCCATCTCTTCGGACAGCCCAAAGCCGCCCAGGTAGCGCGGCTTCAAATAAGCAATCCGATAGAACAGGGCGTTGGAGGCGAGCGATTCTTCCGAACCGATCGAGTCGAGAAGCTGCGGGCGGGGCATCCCCAGCGCCTGTTCCCACATCTCGCACAGCAATTCAGTATGGCCGGCGCTGTGGCTTAGCAATCCCAGCGCTTCTTCGGCAAAGTTTTGCGCGATATGTTGTGCGGCATCCAGATCGAGTTCACGCAGCCGCAGGTAGGCCAGCGCCGCGAGCGGTCCCGAGTCCTTCACCGTCATCGCATAATGTTCGATCGGATAACGCTTGAGTTGCTCCCTGGTCGCTTCGCCCCGGCTGACGAGCTCCACGTAAGGGTGCTTGGTCAGGTCGTACTCCCTGACGATCTTTTCGATTTCAGCATAAAATTGTTTCTTATCCATGGGCTCACCTCCCGCTGAACACACTGTTTGTCCAAGAGGATCCGGCGACGTACGACTCCGGCGCCGACTCCATCGGGGATAGATAATCAAACCGGCATTGTGCGTCTGTCAAACAAAAAGCTCTACGCCGCAATCGCGCCCCAGCCCAATAAGCGCCCCGAGTCTTGTCGATCGGTGAACGGAGACTACAATCAAAGCCCCTGATAACCGCAAAAAACCTCGAACGGATTTCGCGCGGACGGCCGCTGTATACCGATGCAGGGAGCATACTGCCGGAAGGATTTTGAATGATGGATTATCTGGTCGGAATCGATATCGGTGGCACCTGCACCGATTGCGTCGTGATTGCAGGCGATGGGCGGGTGACGGTCGGCAAAGCCTTTTCCAGCCCACCGGATTTCTCGAGGGGCATTCTCGATGCGCTTTCGGTTGCCGCGCAATCGATCGGAATTACCTCGCGCGACATTCTCGCCAATACTCGCCTGTTCCTGCATGGCACCACGGTTGCCGAGAATGCGATGGTCGATGGCAACCTGGCGCGCGCCGCTCTGATCACCACCCGCGGCTTTGAGCATACGCTCTTCACTACGCGGGGCGGCTACGGCCGCTGGTCAGGACTGACGGAAGACGAAAAGCGCGATCCGGTCAACACCGACAAGCCTCCGCCAATTATTCCAATTGCGAATATCCGTGCGGTGCGCGAGCGCACCGACCATAACGGCCGCCTGCTGGCAAAGGTCGGCGAAGAAAACATTCGCGCGGCGGTTCGCAGTCTGGCGGGCGAGCAAATTGAGGCTTTGGGAATCAGTCTGCTGTGGTCATTCGTCAATCCGACCAACGAGCAGATCGTCGCCAGTATCGTGCGCGAAATGCGTCCCGATTTGTTCGTTACGCTTTCCTCGGACATCGCGCCGATTCTGGGCGAATACGAACGCACGTCAACCGTCGCTTTGAATGTTTCGCTGGGCCCGGTGATCGCACGCTATTTGAGCAATTTACTCGATGGACTCCGCCAGCTTGGTTTTGGAGGTAATCTGCTGGTGATGCAGGCGCACGGCGGATTGCTGCCGTTGGAGCAGGCGGCCGCACGACCAATTGGGATGGTGGAATCGGGGCCGGTAGGGGGACTGGTCGGATGCAAGCGGCTGGGCGACTTGATCGGCATCCGCAACGTGATTTCCGCCGACATGGGCGGCACCACGTTCAAAGTCGGCACCGTGCGCGACGGACTGATCGAGTATCAGCGTGAGTCGATGGTCCTGCGGTATCATTATTCGCTGCCTAAAATGGACGTGGTCAGCCTCGGCCTGGCTGGTGGCAGTGTGATTTCGATCGAACCGCGCACCCGTTCGCCGCGGGTCGGGCCGCGCAGCGCGGGTTCGTATCCGGGCCCGATCTGTTACGATCATGGCGGTACCGAGCCCACCCTGACCGATGTCGATGCGATCCTCGGCTATCTGAACCCAAGCTATTTTCTTGGCGGGCGCGCCCGGCTGAATATCGAAAATGCCCGGCATGAATTCGAGGCCCAAATCGCGAAACCATTGGGTATGCCGTTGATCGAGGCGGCCGCCGCGATGCACAAACTCGCCAATTCGATGATTTACGACCTGCTGCATAAAACCACCGTGCAGCGCGGCCTGGATCCCCGTGAATTCGCTCTGTTCTCGACCGGCGGCACAGCCGGGATGCATCTGCCGGCGGTAGGTCAGGAATTGGGCGTCAAGAGTATCGTGGTGCCGCACTCGGCCTCGGTTCACGGAGCCTTTGGGCTGGCTACCTCGGACATCGTCCATGAGGAACTGATCACCCGTCCGCAACGCCATCCGGCTGACTATCGAATGGTCGATGGAATTTTTAACGAAATGCTGGAGCGAATACGCATCCAGCTCGAAGCCGAAGACTTCTCCAACGAGCGCGTCGAGTTCCATCGATCGATCGACGTGCGCTATCGCCGTCAGGTCCACATCCTGACCGTCCCGCTGGATGAAGGTTCACCTGCCATGCGGCGCAACCATCCCGCGTCAGTCACGGGCGAGATGCTTGACGCCACCGTTGCGCGGTTCGAGGCGCTCTACAAACAGAAATATGGCGCCGACTCGACTTTTCGAGAGGCTGGGGTCGAGTTGGTTACCTTCCGGGTGCGCGGCGTCGGCCTGGTGCACAAGCCCGAGCTGCAAATGGCGCCGCTTGGCGACCGTGACGCAAGCCCTGCTATTGTCGAGCGGCGCCCGGCCTACGTTCCCGATCTGGGACGGGTGGTCGAAACCACCGGTTACGATTTCGAACATTTGCGCCCCGGCAACGTGATTCCGGGACCCTCGATTATTTGGACCCCGATTACGACCGTAGTGGTTGGCAGCCGTCAGACCACTGTCTGCGACGGCCTCAGGAATCTTATCATCACGGCTGCCGCCGCCGCGTGAACCGTCGCAGGAGATAGGAAATGAACAATGCAGTGGACGCGGTCACTTTCGAGATCATTCGTCACCGCCTGAACCAGGTGATCGAGGAAGCGATCGTCGCGTTGGAAAATGTATCAGGCTCGCCGATCACCAACGAAGGCCACGACATGATGGTTTCGCTGTATCGGGCGGACGGCGGCCTGATGGTTGGCGGAATGGGTTTTCTGCATCATCTGACCAGCGCGGCGCAGGCGGTCAAGCATATTCTCGCCACTTATTCGGAAGATCCCGGAATCGATCAAGACGATGTCTTCATGCTCAACGATTCCTATACCGCCGCCCTTCATCCGCCCGATGTGTACCTTATCTCGCCGGTGCATTATCAGGGGAGGCTAACCGGATTCGTCGGCAACTTCGTGCATATGACGGACATCGGAGCGATCGATCCGGGTGGCTTTTCACCCAACGCCCGCGAAGCTTTTCAAGAAGGCTTCGTCACGCAGGGCTTGAAGATCGTCGAACGTGGCCGGCGGCGGCGCGACGTCATCGAAACGTTTTTGCGCAACGTGCGCGATCCGGGGATGACGGGTCTCGATTTAAAATCGCAACTGGCGGCGAATCACGTCGCCAAGGAGCGTCTGCGCAAGTTGTACGATGATTATGGCGTGCAGGCAGTCGATCAAGTTTCGGAAGAGTTGATCCGGCAGTCGGAACGGCTGATGCGCGAGCGGCTGCGCGAATTGCCTGATGGCGTATGGCGCGCCCGCCAATATGTCGATATGCCCGAGGGGCTTTACCGGGTCGAGCTGGCGGCGATCAAGGAAGGCGACACTCTCACCTACGACTTCACCGGGACCGATCCGCAAGTCGACAAAGGTATCAACTCTTGTTACTGGGGCAGTTGGGGCGGAATTTTCGCGCCGATCTTCCCATTGTTGGCATGGGATGTGGGCTGGAACGAAGGCGTCACCAAACCGATCAGGATCATCGCGCCCGAAGGCACCTTGGTGAACTGTATCCGTCCGGCGCCGGTTTCAGTCGCGACCACCGGCGTGATTCAGATCGTCAATAACCTGTCGGTCAACGTATTGTCGCGCATCCTCGGCGCGAGCGAGCGTTATCGCGATCGCGCCACCGGCGTATGGCACGGCAGCCATCTGCCACTGATGATTAGCGGTCTCGACGAGCACAAAGACTACTTCGTAACCTTGCTCACCGACACCTTCGCGGGCGCCGGGGGTGCGCGTGCTTTCGCCGATGGGGTCGATAACGGCGGCGAAATTCCGAATGTGGTTTCACGCTGGGCGAACGTCGAAACCGAAGAACTGCATCGGTCGATAGCCTATCTTTATCGTAGCCCGGTGCCGGACTCGGGCGGACCGGGTAAGTATCGCGGCGGGGTTAACCACGAATTCGCTTTCACGCCTCACGATACTGGCACCGGCGCAATCCATCTTGGGCTTACCTCAAAGGGACTCAAAGTTCCGCTGAGCCTGGGAATTTTCGGTGGCTTACCGGGTAGCACTATCGCGCAACTGATCTTTCGCAAGGCCAATCTGGAAGATATGCCCACAAGTTTTACCGAAACGCGTGGCGAGAAAGTTGAGGCGGTTCATTGGGGCGATTATTCGGTCAGCGAAGGCGACATCGTTTATATCCGTTTTCAGGGCGGCGGCGGATATGGCGATCCGATCGATCGTGACCCCGAGCGCACGCTGCGTGATGTGCAGATCGGGATGGTATCGCCAGCCGCGGCGCATGCGATCTACGGCGTGGTGTTGGATCCGGCCAATGCGCGGGTTGACCATAGCGAGACGCGGGCGAGACGCGCGAAGATCCGCCACGAGCGAATCGGCCACCCGGTCGCTGCCGAGCTATACGATCGCGGCAACATCCCGCCCAGCCATCAGCCGCTCGGCGAATATCTGCAGCAGGTCGGCGACGCAAAAAGCGTATTTGTCCAGTGTACGTGGTGCGGTCACGAGCTCTCACGCGCGGGCGAGCAATGGAAGGACAAGGCCATCGCGCGGGCGCTTCCAATCTCGGCGGCGGGCGATTTCCGCGATGCTGCGCCGGGCTTGATCATGCGGCAGTTCTATTGTCCGCGATGCGCCACGCTGCTCGATACCGAGGTGGTGCTGGAGTCCGATCCGCCACTCTATGACGATGTGCGCCGCTGGCCGCGCCCGGAAAACGGGAACGTCTGATTATCAATGGGCTGGCGAAGCGGAAGCCTCTGCTTTTGCGAAATGAGCCAGCGACTCTCCCATGAAGTTGGTTGTCAGTTCTGGCGGTGGCGATGACTTAAGCTGATGGGCAATCGCTGTGATTTGAGAAGGTTGAAAAATCAGCACCATCGGTTTGACCACATTGGCGGGCGGCTTCGACCCGGATTGCCATCGAACTGCCCCCGGATAGGTGATCTCGTAAGCCGCCCGGTTATAGCGATCTATCAGCACTTTCGCCGCTCCAAATGAGCCACGCAGCACAATCGCGATCTGCCCACGGTATGGTTTCACGTCCCAGTCCGTGGTCGCGTTCGGCGCTTGATAGATAGTCCAGCCGGCTGGCAGCAGGTTAAGACGCTTCAGCTCGAGCGGGGAAAGTTTACGGATATCCCGCCCCTCGGCGAGATAATTTTCTATCGCTGTCACGATCGCGTCAAAGCGCAGCGTTAAGGCGCGGGATTCAAGGTATACAGGGCTGATTTTTCCATACTCCGCGAAAGCTCCTGCTGGGATGTTATAAATCCCAACCCCGCCTTGCTGGATAGGTGGGATACCAAGGGAATCGAGTACCGGGCGCCATTGGAAGGCTTGAATATCGCGCTCATCGAGGAGGACCGCCTGGACTCCAAAACGGGCAATGTAAGCTTTGAGCTGATCGCCAGCTTCAGGCAGATCGATTTGGCGGGATAGGAAACCCACTGCGGGCATCCGGTCGAACTCAAAAGGCGTCAGGCCCGTATAGCCACCCGCCATCCTGAAGTACATGTTGGTGGCCGCCTGCCAATACATCGAGATGCCCCGTTCGCCAAAAGGTACCGGCAGAATAACTTCGCCGGGCGCGATCTGCTGACGATATTGGCCGCTGCTGAAAAACGGCGGCAGATTGATCGGCGAAACCCAGAAGGACGCGCTGGGATTGGGCAGAATCGAGAGGATAATCGCCGCGGCCGCCAGGCATTTGACCCATGCGCGGGCGGCCCAACTCGCGAACACGATCGCGGTGATCACCCCGATTATCAGGAACGCATACAGCATCAGCCGGATCGGCAATGCTTCCGAAAGAATTGGCAGCTTCGAAACGATAGCCCATGGCATCGCGAAGCCCGCGCGACCGCCGATATGGAACAATGGCCCCATCGCTGCAATCACAATCAGCAGTAGCAGCAGCAGCATAAACTTACCCGCTGACGAGGCCCAATTACGCCGGCGATAAGCCTCCACCGTCGCGAGCAGCGCGATTCCGAGGTATTCTCCTTTTTCCTCGACGATGCCGCGGTAGTCCCTGGCCAAGGCCATGAAAGGGCGTGCTGTTCCAATCCAGTTGATTTCGGTTGGCGCCACGAAGCTCAACAGGTCGGCCGAAAAACGCTCGGGACTCCAAATCGGCTCGTGTGGGAAACTGTGCGCCAGCATCGCATAAAGATATGGCGAAACCGCCACGGCCATGATCGCATACGCAAGCGCGCTTGGGATGACGATCGAAACGATTCTGCGGCGGGTGTCGCCGCTGAACAAAAATAAACCGAGCACGAAGGCCGCGCCCGCCACCGCCGTCATCAGCGCCGCGACCTCGACCGAGCACAGAAACTCGGCGGTCAGCAGCAATGCCAGCCAGCCGGTATAACCGCGCGCCGAAATCGATCCGTCAATCCGCCTCACTACCACTAACGCAATCAACGGCACCGGAAAGATCGCGACCAGCACCAGGTGGCCCAGCGACTCCGCCAACATGTAGGGCGAGAACCCGAAGACATAGCCGCCCAGCACGGACGGCCAGAACGAGTTCGTAACCCGCCGGCACAGCGCGAAAGCCGACACCCCCGCCAAAGGCATCGCGAGAGTGCACAGCAGGTTGTAAGCGGTGCGCACGCCGAACATGCGTTGCAGAGGAATCGAAACCACCCCCGGCAATGGCACAAAGGTGGTCCACGCCAGATTGGTGCCGAGCGGCGTCCAGACCAGATTTGTCCAGAATGGGTTGAGCCGGTGAGCGATCGCATAACGCCACCAATTGAGGAACCAAACGAATAGTGCCGGATCCGTATCCTGCCCGACATGACAATTGACGCAATGCCCGAACAGGAGGCCGCGATCAAGAATAATTATCGAAAACAGCAGATATAATACGAATACCGCTATACCTTCGTGCCATCGGTTGAAGAAAATATCAGGATGCGAATGGCTATCATTTTCCATGAGATTGCATAGGTGTGGGTCTGCTGTCTGTCAGGTCTGTTATTTTAACTGCGGATACTTTAAGGAAGCTAAGAACATCCGACTGAATCGCGGTACTGCAAAGTTTTTCACCTTCGGGTGGCGTATGAACCCGATCTCCCGCGCGTCCGTTAGCGGTCAGACGAAACTGTAGCGCCTGCGTTGGCGAAGTGAGCTAGCGACTCCCCCATGAAGTTGGTTGTCAGCTCCGGCGGCGGCGACGACTTAAGCTGGCGGGCGATTGCTGCAAGCTTGGAAGGTTGAAAGATCAGCAACATCGGTTTGACCACATTGGCGGGCGGCTTCGACCCGGATTGCCATCGGACCGCCCCCGGATAGGTGATTTCGGAAGCTGTCGGACCATAGCGATCAATCAGCACCTTGACGGCTCCCAACGAACCGAGCAACGCAATAACGATTTGCCCATGGAAGGTTTTCACCGTCCAATCCGCAGCCGCATTCGGAGCCTGGTAGATGCTCCACCCGGCTGGTAGCAGGTTGAGACGCTCGAGCTCCCGCGGCGAAAGCTTTTGGAGTTCCCGCCCTTCGGCCAGATAATTTCCTGTCGCTGCCGCGATCGCGTCAAACCGCAGCGTTAAGGCGCGGGATTCGAGGTACATGGGACTGAGTTTCCCATACTCCGCAAAAGCTCTCGGCGGAATGTTATAAATGCCTACCCCGCTTTGCAGGATCGGTAGAAAACCCAATGCGCCGAGAGCGGGGCGCCATTGGGCAGCTTGGGGGTCCTTTTCATCGAGGAAAACCGCCTGGACTCCAAAGCGGGCGATGTAGGCTTTGAGCTGATCTCCAGCTTCCGGCAGATCGATTTGGCGGGACAGGAAACCCACCGCGGGCATCTGTTCGAACTCGAAGGGCGTGAGGCCCGTATAGCCACCCGCCATCCTGAAGTACATGTTGGTGGCTGCCTGCCAATACATTGAGATGCCTCGCGCACCAAAGGGTATCGGCAGGATGACTTCGCCGGGCAAGATCTGCTGCCGATATTGGTTGCTGCGGAAGAACGGCGGTAGATTGATCGGCGAGACCCAGAAGGATGCGCGGGGATTGGGCAGGATCGAAACAATGATCGCCGCCGCCGCCAGCCACTTGACCCCTGCACCGGCGGACCAACTCGCGAATACGACTGCGGTAATCACCGCAATTAACAGGAACGCATACAGCATCAGCCGGATTGGCAATGCTTGCGAAAGAATCGGCAGCTTCGAAACGATCGCCCATGGCATCGCGACGCCCACGCGACCGCCGACATGAACCAGCGGACCCATCGCCGCAATCACAATCAGCAGTAGCAGCAGAAGCATGAACTTACCCGTTGACGACGCCCAGTTACGCCGGCGATAAGCCTCCACCGTCGCCAGCAGCGCGATTCCGAGGTATTCTCCTTTTTCCTGGAGGATTTCGTGATAGTCCCTGGTTAAGGCGATGAAAGGGCGTGCGGTTCCGATCCAGTTGGTTTCGGTCGGCAGTAAGAATCCCAGCAGATCGGCCGAAAAGAGTTCGGGACTCCAAATCGGCTCGTGTGGGAAACTGTGCGCCAGCATCGCATAAAGATACGGCGAGACCGCCACGGCCATAATCACGTAGGCGAGCGCACTTGGGATGACCATCGAAACGATTCTGCGGCGGAGATCGCCGCAGAACAAAAATAATCCGAGCACGAAGGCCGCGCCCGCCACCACCGTCAGCAGCGCCGCCACCTCAGCCGAGCACAGAAACTCGGCGGTCAGCAGCAATGCCAGCCAGCCGGTGTAACCGCGCGCCGAAATCGATCCGTCAATCCATTTCAGGATCATCAGCGCAATCAATGGCACTGGAAAGATCGCAACCAGATGCAGGTGGCTTAACGACTCCGCCAACATGTAGGGCGAGAACCCGAAGACATAGCCGCCCAGCACGGACGGCCAGAACGAGTTCGTAACCCGCCGGCACAGCGCGAAAGCCGATACCCCCGCCAGCGGCATCGCGAGGGTGCACAGGATATTGTAAGCGGTACGCGCACCGAACATGCGCTGCAGCGGAATCGAAACTACGCCCGGCAATGGCACGAAAGTGGTCCACGACAGATTGGTGCCGAGGGGCGTCCAGACCAGATCGGTCCAGAATGGGTTGAGCCGGTGAGCGATCGCATATCGCCACCAATTGAGGAACCACATGAATTGGGGCGGATCGGTATCCTGCCCGACATAGCATTTGACGCAGTGCCCAAGCAGGATCGCGCGGTCGAGAATGATTACGGAACAAAATAGAAAAAGCGCGAATACCGCCAAATCTTCCCACCACCAGTTAAGAAAACCCGTGGCGCGCGAGTCATCATCATTCTCCATGGAATCGCATAGCTAGCGGGGGGTTCCTTGTCTGTCAACTACCTATGTGAAACGTTGTGGCTCTCGAAGATTTCGGGCCGGAGCTATAAAGGATGCCTAAGATCGCAGTCGCGCAGTTCAGCGGCAGTATCAATTGGGAAGATAACATCGCGGCGGTCAGCCGGCTCGCGGCGGCAGCGGCCGAAGCGGGCGTGAACATCCTCGGCTTTCACGAGCTGGCCAGCACCGTTTATATGCCGTACGTCGAGAACCCCGAGCTGTTCAAGCTGGCCGAGCCCGACAACGGTCCCTCGGTCGATGCCGCCTCGAATATCGCGCGGCAAAACGAATTAGTGATGGTTTATCCGTTTTACGAACGCGACGGCGATCGGCTTTACAACAGCGCGATGGTGTTCGGACCGCGCGGCGAGCGGCTGATGAAATACCGCAAGACCAGCGTGCCGGCCTCGCGCCTGCTGCCCGATGCCAGCGAGCGCTATTTTTTCAGCCCCGGCGATCTTGGCTTTCCAGTGGTCGAAACTCCGTTCGGGGTGCGCGTCGGCATGATCATCTGTTATGACCGCAACCTGCCGGAGCCGGCGCGATGCGTCGCCATGAATGGCGCGGATGTCATGTTCGTCCCGGTGGCGACGGTCAAACTGGTGCGGCCATGGTGGGAATTGCTGCTGCGGGCGCGGGCGGTCGAGAATGTGATGTACGTGGCGGCGCCGAGCCGGATCGGCGAGGATCGCGGCGGCGCCCCCGGCGTGCATTACTTCGGCGAGAGCCTGATAGTCGCTCCGACCGGCGAGGTGATAGCCCATGCCAGCGATCAGCGCGAGGATCTGGTCGCGGCCGAGCTCGACCTGGATTTGCTGCGCCGCCAGCGCAAGACGTGGCTGTTTTTCGAGGACCGTCGGCCCGAGCTGTATGGATCGTTGGAAGATCCCGACAAGCTGCCGCGCTTTGGACGCGGCCCGGCGCAAAGAGGTTGACTCCACGGGCTTGCTTGCGCGATAGGAAGGACTGAGGCCGTCGCTCGGAGGAACCAATGGAAAAAAGTCTTGAAGAAAAAGTTCAGGAATTATGGGATCGCGAACAGATCCGATCGCTGACCTATGCATACGGACAGTGCCTGGAACAAATGGACGCGGAGGCGCTGTCGCAGCTCTTCACCGAAGATGGAGCGGTCGATTTCAGCTCCCGCGGATGGGGCCTCAAGCAGGGACGCGAGGCAATCAAGGAATTCTACCCGACCACCTGGCAGCAGCGGGTGAAGCCGTTCTTCACCAATCATTACATCGAATTCGACGACGCCAATCACGCCCACGGCTGGTGTTGGCTGGATAACCGCGCCAAGCAGGGCGATAAGAGCCTGATGGGCTGCGGCCGGATCAACGACCAATACGAGAAGGTCAACGGTAAGTGGCTCTTCAAGCGCCGTGGAATCGAAATCTTCTTCATGGTTCCGATTAACGAGGGCTGGGCAAAAGAGATGAAATAATTGCGGCGAAGCGGCGGCTTCAATGCAATCGCAAAAAACTGAAGACGATCTCGGCAAAGATCAATACCACCACCGCGACTTCGAGTAATAGCAGGCGTCGATCGCGGCCAACCTCGAGCAGAAGCTGTAGTGCCTCCTGGATGCTGCGCAGCTTCAGCTCGAGCGCGGAGTAACGATCAACCAAATCGAACTCGGCTCGCAGATCATCATAGATACGGTCCATGGCGGAGTCTTCCCAGGCCGCATCGGGCTTATCCAGCAGATGCAGAACCGAGAGCACCTCGCTGCGCGTGGCGATCGCCTCACCGATAAAACGGTTGAGCGGCCGGATCATGAAAGGCACACTGCCGCGGCGCTCCAATCTTTCGACCAGCGTGTTGGTACGGGCGAAAAGCTGATCCACCAGCCGCTCGTAGTATTCCATCGCGGCGCTCTGAGCGACGGTCAGGGCGACGATTCCCGCGCGCGCCGGTGTGAATCGATCCACCCGCAGGGCTCCATCGAAGATTCCGATGGGCTGATCGGGCGCTTCGACCACCGCGTAATCCTCCCGAATCACCTGCGTAGTCAGGCGCGGACGAAAGCGGCGCAGGCGCAATAATTCCGCTTCGCGCTTCTCGGGCGGCAGGTCGTAAGTAACTACCGCTCCGAAAGGAAAAATATAGATGGCGCCGGAATCGACCGGCAGATAAAGCTCGTGCGGCGTGATACGGGCCTGCGGGAAGGCCGGCGCCAGTTGCCTCAAGGCGAGATTCTCCTCGAACGCGACCGCATAAAACTGATGGACTATCGGCATCGCACCGCCGCTTGCTTCAGGTCGCGCCACCGCCATCGCATCAGAGATGGCGCAAAATCTTAGGCGTGGCAAACCATTGCAACACGCTGCGCGTGGGATTGGGTGATAAATCAATCTTCAGGCAGGCGACGGCGCCCTTTTTGAAATCGAATTCGCAATGGCGTTCCGATCCGGTCAACAGCAGCGACAACATGTAACCAAGGCTCGGCTGATGTCCCACCAGAGCCACACTTTTGTGCTTGGCATAGGCCCGCAAAGCGTCGATTGCTTTTGAGGGCGCCGCCCCCGGCGCCAACTCCGGCATCAATTCGATTTTCACGCCGGCCAAGCCGCCGGACACAATTTCGGCAGTCTGGTGAGCGCGCTTGAGGGGACTCGTAAGGATTAGCGCCGGGCGAATCTTCAGCTTACGAAGACCCTCGGTAGTCCGCATCATCCTCGATTTTCCGGTATCGGTCAGAGCACGATCATGGTCGTTAATTCCCGGAGCGGGGTCTTCGGCGATTGCGTGACGTACGAGGTAAAGCTTCATCGATGAACAATCTCCGCAACTTAGACTATGACTTGCACAATCAGGAGGCACGGTCTTAATGAGACAGGTGCGGCCGCTGCTAAATCATATGTGCCGGTCTCATCCGTGGCAAAAGAACATACTTGAAATTGATTGCCGGTTATTTGTGCCGTCCCCGCGCTTGGTTGACCGGATTAAGGCCCGATGGGAGTGGGAAAGGCGTGCTCTCACCCGCGGGACGGCGGCGCGGACCCGAGTTCATGATCCGGAACTGGATGTTGCCGAACAGCTTTTCCCATAGATCGCTCTTACGCTCGGCCGCCCACAGTTCAAGTTCAGCATCGCGTTGCTGGGTGTCGAGCGCGACCACAATCCCGGCGCCGCCGCGCGTCACCCGAATCGCACGCACGACGCTGTGATGGCTGCGATCGAGCGCATCCGCAATCCGCAAAATGGCCGCCAGACCGATTAGCCTTTGGCGCAATCCGGCGGACATTTCACTCAATTCGGGGCTCGACAGCTTGGGCAGCGCGCCCTTATGAAAGCGCGCCAGCACTGCGATTGCCTGGGTCTCTTCCGGAGTGAAGCCGCGCAGAATCTCGCTGTAACTGATGAGGTACTGTGAGTGATGGTGATGGCGGCGATGGCTCACCTGCAAGCCCACATCGTGCAACAAGGCCGCGAATTCAAGCAACTCGCGCTCGGGGCTTCCGTATCGATGGATAGTGGAGGTGGCGTCGAACAGCCTCACGGCGAGTTTCGCCACTTGCGCGGCATGGTCACCGGATTCGAATCGGCGCGTCATCTCGATCACGCTGCGTCGCCGGATATCCGGCAGCCGCTCGACAGTTTCGGCGTAATCGGGAAACCGCGCCAGAAAGTCCAGGATGACGCCCTCGCGCAGGCCCCATTCACAGGCCCGCATCTGCTCCATCTCCAAGCCTTCGAACATCACCTGGGTCAGGACCGCGCCGGCCGGTATCAGATCGACGCGCCGGCGATCGAGTCCCACGAGATCCGCCCGTTCTTCGGCGGTTCGCCCGAGAATTTGCGCCGTCAGTTCCCGCAGGTCTTCGAGCCTCAGCACCAGGTTGTTGAGCGTCTCGGGCTGTTTGCCACCGCGCAACGCCGCCGCCATCGCGGTCAGATTCAGCAGCGTGCCCGACGTCCCGACCATCATGGTTGGTTTTATCCGCCGCGCCTTCTTGAAGGCTGACGCGAGCTTGCGCCGCGCATGCGATCTGAGCGCGGCAATCTCGCTCTTTTTTGGCGGATCCGATGAGATGAAGCGATCGGTCAGACGCGCAACGCCCAGTTTTAGACTTTCCTGCCATTCGATTCGCGGTCCGATGCTTTGAATCACCTCGACGCTGCCGCCGCCGACATCGGTTATGACCGGGCGCTGGCCGCGGAAGTCAATTGAGTGCCGCGCACCCTCGAAAACCAGGCGCGCCTCCTCCAGCCCGGTGACCACATCGACCCGCAAACCAAGCTCTTCCCAGGCTCTCAGCACGAAGTCGCCACCATTGGAGGCCTCGCGTATCGAACTGGTCGCGATTGCCAAAATCGGATCGGCGCCCTCGCGCCGCGCGAGCTGGGTAAATTTCGACAACGCGCCAAATCCCGCTTCGATCGCGGCGTGCGAAAGATAGCCCTTTACCAGAGTGCCCCGGCCCAGTCCGACCATCTCCTTGGCCCGGTCGACAATCTCGAATTGTCCACCGCTCAGGACCCGCGCGGTAACCATATGAATCGAGTTGGAGCCGATATCGATCGCGGCTACTTTGGTTGGCGGATTGCCACGGCGGCGATTGCTGCCATTGAGCATGGCGCGGTCCGCCCCATCACCTTTGGGGCGCGATGTTATATACTGGCGCGTTAGCAAATGGTGTGCTGTTGAAAGGGTTTTCGTAGCTGGCCTTGGAATTATTCTGCCTGACTCGATCCGCGTTTAGAAGCATGGCAATCGATCACCATCACGATTCATCAGCCTACACCGGCGGCCAAGCGGTGAATGATGCGGTCGATCGGGCTGCGCCGGAAGCGATCGCGGCTGACGATCAGAAGCTGAAACGCCATGCCCGGCTTGCGGGGCTGCTGCGCAAGGGATTGCAGCGGTTCGTGGGTAATGTCGCCAGTGTGCTGACCAGCGAAGATCGGCGTGCGATTCACGATTTACGCGTATGCAGCCGCAGGGTTCAGCAGATACTGGTCGCGACGTATGGGGAAACCCTGCCGCGGCGAGCACGCGCGATTCGCCGCCGGATGCGCCGGACGCGCCGGGCGGTGGGCGAATGGCGCAGTTATGACGTTGTAATCGCGATGCTGGAAAGCCGCCTGCAACGGGCCCGCGACGACGATCATCGCCGGGCATGGTCGATCGTGCTCAAGTGTGCCGAGCAAGCGCGCCATCGCGAAATCCGCCGCGCCCGACGGCGCTTGACCAGACTCAATGTGTTCGGGATCAAAGACACCGGCGCGCTGCTGATCGAAAGCGGTGCATCGCGCCATCTGCCCACTGACACCGCCTCACGAAATGCGATCGCCAAGGCCCATGATCGCTGGTGCGAAGCTTATGCCACGGCGGAATCAGGACGCGCGGAGGATATTCACGCGTTCCGAATCCGCACCAAGGGTCTTCGTTATCGTATCGAGTTGGCGCGCGAATTGGGGACTGCGGATACCAAACCGCTGATCGAATGGTTCAAGAAGTTGCAGGACGATCTCGGACGATGGCGCGATCGCATCGAACTGGCCCGGATAATAGCCTCATCGATCGCGGATCCCGAGCGGCTGCTGACTGAGTCGCGGGCGTCGATCATCCTACTGACGGAACTCGAGCGTATTCTTAAGCGCGCCGGCGGCGAAATCCAACGGCAGCTTGATGCTGCCCGGCTATCGCCCGGATTCGCGCAATGCAACGCCTGGGTAAGATTATATGTGTCGCAAGTTGCCAGCCCGCAGGCTGACAACGAAGCCGGGGAAGGAACCGAAACAATAAGCACCGACGCTTCGCCGCCTATCGTCGCGCAAAACGAGCGCGAATCGTAGTTAGCTGCCTCAGTCCTGCCGCCAGGCCTCGCCCCAGCGGTCATGAAACGTCACCTTCCGTACCGGCTTGCGCGTGACGCGGCGGAATTCCTCGATCGGATATCCCATCGGCATCATCGCGAACGTCAGATAATCGTCCGGAATGCCCAGCAGGCGCCGCACCTGGCCCTCAAATGACATATGGGTCGTGGTCACCACCGTGCCGATACCAAATGAGCGCGCGGCGAGAATTATGTTTTGAATCGCCGGATACATGCTGGCGCCGGCCAGCCGCATTGCATAAAGCGTAGTATCCTCCTCGGACATACCCGGAATTTCGATCGGAAACATCTGGAGACACGGAATCAGTATCACCGGCGCTTCGTGATAGTGATCGACCAGATACAGCGCGGAATCGAGCTGGGATTGATTTTCGGCCGGCGTGACGTGCGGCGGCAGGGCGCGATCCGAATACACCCTGCGCACGGCATCCGCGCCCTGGCGGAAAATATCGGCCAGCGCTTTGCGCTGGACGGCATCGGTGATTACCAGAAAGGTCCAGTGCTGGTTGTTAAGCGCGCTACCGGCGCGGATACCGGCATCGAGGATTTTGGTGACTACTTCGGGTGCGATGGGGTCGGGCCGTAGCTTGCGCATCGTGCGCGCAGTGTAGATCGCGTCGAAAAGGTCCATCGTTTGCGAGGCCTCGCCGGTTGAGCCGCCTGCGCGGCTGTTTATAGCGCCCCAGTCTAGCAGGCAGCCGATGGATTGAGGAAAATCACCATCGTTTCGGGGATTCCTCGATCTTTTTGCTGGCGTATCGAGATACGAAATAGTTCAATTACCGGAGCATGGTCGAAAAACCCAGAATCCGTGCGGTCGAGGCCTTTCCGCTCGAACATAACGGCCAGCAGCTTATCTGCCTGCGCGACCCGGGTGGGACGGCGCCCGAACCGATCATGGTTGGCGCCGGCGCGTACTTTCTAATCACACGCTTCGATGGCGCCCACGATATCGCCGCGCTCCAGGCGGCCTTCGCCCGGCAATTCGGGGAGCAGGTGACGGCCGCGCAGGTGCGTGAACTGATAACGGCGCTGGACCAGGGGTATTTTCTTGAATCGCGCAGGTATGCGGCGCGCGTCCGCGAGATTCGCGCTCAGTTTGCGGCGAGCCCGGAACGTCCAGCCGCCCATGCGGGCCTTTGCTATGCGGATCAACCGGAAAAATTGCGCGCCGAGATGGATCGGTTTTTTATCAAAGCCGGATGCGCCCTCGAATCGATTAAAGTCCGCAATGGGAAGCCGCTGGCCGGCTTAGTCGCTCCGCATATCGATCCGCCCCGCGGCGGCCTCGCCTATGCGCACGCCTATGCCGAGTTAGCCGCGCATGAGCGCCCCGAGCTGGTGATCATCCTGGGGACGTCTCACTATGGCGCCGGGCCGGAACTCTTCACCGCCACGCGCAAGGACTACGCGACTCCGCTGGGCGCGGTGACTACCGATCGTGAATTCGTCGATCGGCTGGCGCGCCGGTATCGCGAGGGAAAACTCTTCGGCGACGAGCTGCTGCATCGCAACGAGCATTCGATCGAGTTTCAGGCGCTGTTTCTCGCCCATACGATCGGAGTGCAGAACTACCAAGTCGTCCCGGTTCTCGTAAGCTCGTTTCATCAAATGGTTTTGAGCGGTAAATCGCCCGCTTTAGATCGCCGCGTAGGAGATTTCCTCGAGGCGCTTACGGCTTTGATCGCAGGTGAGCGCCGCCGGGTCGCGATAATTGCGGGAGTGGATTTCGCTCATATCGGACGGAAGTTTGGCGATGATTTCGGCGTCGACAGCCGCAAACGTAAAGAACTGCACGCCGCGGACCATCGGTTGATCGGCCATCTCGAGGGCGGCGACGCCGAGGGCTTCTTCGGTGAGATCGCCCATGAACGCGATCGATGGCGGGTATGCGGGGTGGCGCCGCTCTATACGCAACTCGCCCTGCTGAAAGGACATCGCGGACGGCTGCTCAACTACGATGTTGCGATGGAGCCTGCCACCGAATCCGCGGTTTCCTTTGCCAGTCTCGCGATCGAATAGTTTCCGCTTTTGATTTTTCTCACGTTCGAGGGCAACGCCTTAGTTGTTCCCGGTGCGGATTCCCATACTTCTTCTCTTATCCTTACTTTACTCACTATTGCCCATGTCATACTCTCCGCGAGACGGGTCCGGCGCGACCACGAAGGAGATAGCGCCGGACACCCAGGGGAATTCGTTGAACGCAAGCAGACGCCGTTTAGCCTCTTTTTACCTCGTCAGGACTGGTTTTGTGGCCGCAATCAGCCTTGTTTTCGCCGCAGTTCCATCGTTCGCCCAGCAGAATAATGTGCCGCTACAGCTCAAGGGCTACAGCAAAACAATTCCATGGCACGGGGTCACGAACGGGGCCACGAATAATGAAGCGGCCGCCCCGATGAATGGGACGGCATCGTCGAGCACCATCCCGCTGTGGCAATTCAGCATCAATTCGCCAATTGACGGAAATACTTATACGGGTCAGATGGTGGGCCGCAGTCCGTTTTTTCACGGTGCGCGCACCACAAACATTCCTACTATCGTAGTCCCGCTCATCATCCAGATGTCGGATGGCACAACCTTCGACCCGACCGCCACAAACAGCACATGCACTCCTACTGGAATACCGCTAACGCTGTTCAACAATTCTCCAATTTTCCAGAGTGCGAGCTTCACTTTCGGCGGCACCAACGCGGGGACTGGACAATACGTAGACGTCTTTCAGCGTGCGAACTTCTGGACCAACGTCAATGTCACCGGCAGCCGTTATCATACGGCGCTCGCTCCAGTGACCACACTTGCCGCCGTTACGATCAATGTGCCTAGCAACGAGGGTCAGGCCTTCAGCGTCAGCGCATGCGGGCATAGCGGCAAACTTGGCGTCGTGAATGTCGATTGGTTGGATAACTATATCTCTGGCAGTAACGGCTTGATCTCACGTTTAGGCGGCACTGGCAGCAGTCATATTAATCCGACCACTTTTCCGATTTTTCTTATGTGGGACGTGGTAATGAGTTGGAGCACTCCCCCAAGCCTCAACGCTTGCTGTTATCTCGGTTATCACAGCTCAGCGAATTCTCCCGTGCAGACCTACGCGACCTTGGAATTCGATACCACGGGCGTTTTCCCTGGTGTTTCCGACGCATCGGTCGCGGCCCACGAGGTCGGCGAATGGATGGACGATCCAGATGGGTCAAATCCCACCCCGGCGTGGGGACATGTCGGGCAGGTCAGCAGTTGCCAGAACAACCTTGAGGATGGCGATCCGCTCAGCGGAACTCCAAACATCACCAAAAAGATGTCTAACAACGTCACCTACAATCTGCAGGAACTGGCGTTCTACTCATGGTTCTTCCGCCAGAATCCATCGCTGGGCGTGAATGGATGGTTCTCGGATAACGGCACCTTCACCACCGACGCGGGACCGGTCTGCTAGATTTTCCTGCTTGATTCAGGCGCGAGGAGGGGAGCGCTCGATGTCTTACAATTCTGTCATCCGATTTCTATCCGGTGTCGCGGCCGCGCTTTTAATAGCCGCCACTCCGGCTTTGGCCGATTCGCTTCAATGGATTTCCAGTTCCGCATCGCAAAACTCGAACGATTCGATCAATTGGCAGCAACTCGGCGCCGATGCTTCCCCGCTCAACCCCAGCTTCAATGTTACCTCGGCAAAACTTCTGAAGGCGACGGGTAGTCTGACCGGATCGGGCAGCCTGACCGCCGTCGTATGTCCGGCGACTGTCTGTAGTTGGGCGGGAGCGCAGTCAGGTTTCATTCCGGGGGAGACCCTGATTTGGACCTCCGATACCGGCAATAGCGGCAACGGCCCGCTCACCATCGACTTCGCCCAGAAAGTCGCGGGCGCCGGCGCGTTTATCCAGGCCGACGGACCTTCGCAGTTCACCGCGCAACTTCAAGCTTTCGATGGCAGTACCATGCTCGGCAGCACCACCGAGACCAGCGACTCGAACGGCGATCCGATCTATTTCGGGGTGAACGACAGCACCGGCGCGAACATCAGTTCGATCGTTTACAGCATCACCTCATGCGAGGGCGATTGCTCCGATTTCGCCATCGATACGATGCTGGTGAATAATCCGAGCGTCAATCCCGGCAACACCGTGCTGCACTGGGCGCCGCATTCGATACTGTTTCCACGACAGCATTACGGAATGCTTGCGGCCACCTCCAGCAAGTCGCCATCGCCATTTCGCGTCAAGGTGATAAATCCGAACAAAAAGACCAATACGACCGTCACGATGAACACGCCGTCGTTCGACATGAGCGACTACAGCGTCGATCCCGGCACCACCACTTGCGGTAGCGACATGCCCAGGTTGAACCCAGGTCAGTCGTGTTTCATCGGACTGGTGTTCAAGCCAACCGCACTTGGCGTTCGTCTTGGCCACATGATGATTAACGACAACGCCTCGGCGGCACCGCAGATCGTCACTCTGCATGGGGTGAGCATCCCACCGATTCTTCAGAGATCGCCATCGATTCTGATGTTCGGTGGCGTAATGGTTAATACCATCAGCGCCGTGAAGACGGTCAGCCTGAAGAACAACAGTCCGATTCCGATTTCGTTGGGATCCCCATCGATCGTGGCCAGCGTCAGTGGAGCATTCAATATCGCCAGCAACGACTGCGGCTCGACTCTGAGCAACGTCGCGGGTTCCAACATTTGTCATATCGGAGTGACCTTGACCCCGTCCGCGACCGGACGGGCAATCGGTTTTCTGCTGATCTATAACAATGATAACCAGCAGCATTCTCCGCAGCAGGTGAAGCTGGTCGGCCGCGGCAAGTAAGCCGGCGGATCTCACCCGGAACGCAACGGGCGCAAACGCGAGCAGACCGCCGGGCCACGAGCATCATCCGGGCGGTATAATGGGATGGCGCAGCGCCCGCGCGAGATCCTGATGTCTCAGCATCGTCAGATCGCGCCTGATATACCACGTGATCGAGCGGCCGATTGCGCGCAGCCGTTGCTCGAACGAGGGCATCAGGCGATGGTCGATCAAGTCGTCTTCGTCATCCATCGGCGTGGCGCGCTCGCCGATTAACTCGACCCCGATACTGATCCGCTCAAGCCCCGGTGCGTGACAAATCGCGCCCCAGTGATAGACCTCGGAATCCCAGCACAGGATCGATCCGGCGCGGGCGGGCAACGGGCGCGCCATCTGCATCGCCTCGGCGATTTCCGAAACCGGCGTCGGCGAGGAAAAAAACTTTCGCACCCTGGCCGTACCGAGGTCCTTTGGAATTACGTAGATACAGCTATTGTCGAGCGTAACCTCTGTAAGCGGAATCCATACATTCAGGCGATCGGTAACGCCGGGGGCATCGGAATGCAGCGGGAAGCCGGCCGCGCCGCGCACCGGCTGGACATGGAACACCCACACGCGCTGCGGAACGATGCGATAGCCCGGGCCGAGAAAAGCCGAGGCCATTCGCACCAGGGCGGGCACCCGCCAGGCGTACCAGAACTGATCGTATACAAATGCCATCGCCAGCGGCCATTTGTAATCGCGCAAGGTGGTAAGCAGGCTCAGCATGGCGGGAAGCGCCGGCCGCGCGATCACCGAATCGAGATGCACGTAACCTTCGCGCGACAGTTTTGCGCAAAGCTCATTGCAGCGCCGCGAGCCGATGCTTTTCGCCGGCAACGCACCGGTATCGTTCCCGATCGACAGTTCCGGAGCGAGCGCGCGCCAGTATTCGGGATCGAGAGCCTGCGCCACGCGTGACGCCACCTCGTCCGGAGCCGGGCGCAGCCCGCGCAACAGCTTGAGCAACGCCTTGCGATGCAGCTCGCGCTGAGCGGGACTGAGCGATGAAAGTTCTTTCTCGCTATCGCTCATCAGCAAACTAGATCCCCCAAACTCGATCCCGATGCTGCGGCCGTTGAATCACCGGCCAGGAATTACTCCTTATATTTCTCGGCCCGATCGAGTATCTCGCTGGCGCCCAAGGTATCGGTAATCTCGGGTAGAATCTCGAAACCGGGCGCGTCGGCGATGGTACCGGTGCGTTTCAGCTCGGCGTAGGCGTCGCGCAGCCAGACATAGCCGGTGAAGAGCGTACTGATATGGATGATCAAGCTGAACCGCAGCTTCATCAGCTCCGGGATGGTCAGCAATTGGCCGTTATATAGCAGTGGCAAATCGCCCAGGGTTTCTGAGTACTGGTGGAGATCGTCGAGGGTGACGATACCGTCAACAAAGATCACGTCGGCGCCGGCCGCGCGATAGGCGCGGGCGCGGCGTTGCGCTTCCGTCCATCCATGCGGAGCCAGGGCATCGGTACGCGCGATAATCACGAGGTTAGGGTCGCGGCGCGCATCGCAGGCGGCGCGGATCTTCGGCACCATGGTTTCGAGAGGCACCACCTGTTTACCGGCCATGAAGCCGCACCGCTTGGGCCACACCTGATCCTCAAGATGGAGCGCCGCCGCGCCCGCATCTTCATATTCCTGAACCGTGCGCCACACGTTGATCGGATTGCCGTAGCCGGTATCCGCATCGCAGATCACCGGCAGCCTCGACGCGCGCGCCACCACGCGCACGTTGTCGACCATCTCGCTCATGGTGAGCAATCCCAGATCAGGATAACCACGCGCGGCGGCGGTACCGAAGCCGGTCATATACACCGCCTCGAAACCGGCGGTACGCGCCAGACTGGCGGTGAGTCCATCGTAAACAAAGGGCGCCACCAGCGGACGGCCGCAGTCGAGCGCCTGGCGCAATCGCAATCGTGATTCGTTCATCATGTACTCAATTTACCGGCGAACGCAGTATTCACTGACCGTCCGAACTGCGCGCTTTGATCTTGCTGAGCAGCACGTGGTTACTTTCAATGTTGCGATCGATAGCTTCCACCTGCGCCCGAGTCAGCGGATGCAACTCGCCATGGTAGTCCACGTTATTGTGGCCGTCACCTTGCCAGTAGGTATAGCCGTCGACGTCCGCGCGCATTGAGTTCTTGCCTGTCAGCGTGAGGGTGGTGACCTCGACCTGGCGGCCTGGCGGTTGGCATGAGATGCACGACGAATCGAGCTGAAAACGCACTCGCCGCGAATCAAGCAGTTTCACATCGGTCTTGACCACCGGCCACTTGGCGTCGCCATAAACCGAGGTGCTCAGATAGACCGTGCCACCACGTTCGCCGAAATAGTAGCTGGTCGGCAACCGGGTAACGGTAGCGTGCTGCGCCTGCGCAGGATTGACCTCAAGCGAGCCGCCCCATGCGCCGATAAAACCCCGATCGGCATGCGGCAGCGGAACCTGCTCCGAAGCGGTCGACATGAGCCCCGCATGAAAGCCATGCGGGATCGCGACGTGGGCCGCCTCGGCCATCGATTGCGGAGCGGAAGCCGGATGCCGGGAACATCCCGCACCCCAGATTACGCCCAATCCGAATGCGATCGTTAGGCTGATTTTCGCAAGCCTTCTCATGGCGATTGAGCTGGCCACGCCCGGTTCCATCGACGATCAGACTACAGCTTGGCGGCTACGGATTAAAGAAATGGCGCACTTGGCGCTCACCTCGCCGGTATGACGACAGCCTGGCCCTTTTTGATCACAAGGACAGCGAGCAGTTTAGCCGGCTCGGTGCTGCTGGCGTTGCGCGAGATGCGATGCGTGTGCCGCGGCAACTCGTACCAGGTTTGGCCTTTGGTATAGATCCGCGGCTGGCCGGGTTCGACCTGGCTTTCGATCGATCCTTCGAGCACATAGGCGAAAGTCGATCCGGGATGGCGATGGGCGGTGGATGAAGCGCCCGGCGCGTACTCGACCGTGACCATCGCCGCCTCGTGACCGGGCGCGTCCGGCAAAGCGTGGCGCAACAGTTCGGTGACCGTGACGCCGTTGTCCCTTGCGGTTGGATTCGCGGCGGGATGGCCGGCCGGCTGCTCGACCGCCGAGGCGATGCCCGAGCTGAGCATCGCGGCGAAAGCAGCCGATCCCGCCGCGACGGTCTTCATCATCTGACGCCGTGTAATCATTTCACTCCTTTTCCGCTTAATCCAATCACAAACTGGGGCAATTACTGCATTTGAGTGAAATAGGCCCAGCCGATTGCTGCGATAGCAATCGAACTCAAGGAACTGGAAAGGCTGAACGATCCGGAGATCGCCGCGTACAGAATGCTCAACACGGTCATCGCGGAGTATACGTACACGCCCCAGCGGCGCATCATCCAGTAGCCGGCCAAGCCAGCCAGACCGAGCGATCCAAACAACGAGGCCGCAATGAAAAATGAGGGCCCATTGTAGGCGAGTACCGCCGCGCGATTGACAATCAACAGGTAAGCGGCAACCGGCAGGCCGGCAAAGCCGAACAGACAGGCTATCGTGATTAAAATTGGCCGCCGCGGACGTTCTGCCGCAGTTTGAAGCGCTTCCATGATAAACCTCCCGATCTAGCTGGCGCGCGGGATCGCCTTGATCGCGGCGGGATTTTCAAGTGCCGAGAGGTCGCCGGGATCGCGTCCCAGATGGACCGCACGGATCACCCGCCGCATGATCTTGGCATTGCGCGTCTTTGGCAGTTCGTCGACGAAATAAACCTGTTGTGGACGTAACGGCTTGCCGAGCGCCGCCGCGATCCGGTCGGAAACCTTGCGCTCCAGCTCGGCCGACGCCTGCTCGCCGGGCATCAGCACCGCGAACACCACCGGCACCTCGCCCTTGGCCGGATGCGGCACGCCGATTACAGCCACTTCGCGAATCGCATCGATCTCGCTGGCGGCGGTTTCAATTTCCGATGGTCCGACCCGCTTGCCCGCGATCTTGAGGGTATCGTCCGAGCGTCCGTACAACATCCAATAGCCATCGCTATCCACCGAGGCGAAATCGCCATGCACCCAGACGCCATCGAAGCGGCTCCAATAACTTTCCAGATAGCGATCGGGGTCATTCCAAAAGCCGTTGGTCATGCCCGGCCATGGATTCATCACGGCCAATTCGCCAACTTCCCCGATAGTCGGGACGCCGTGCTCGTTGAGAACGGCGGCTTTCATACCGGGGATTGCGGTATTGAAGCCGCAGGCCTTGATCGGACGAAATACGACGCAGCCGAGAATCCCGCCGGCGATCTCGGTGCCCCCCGTATAGTTTATGATTGGGCAACGCCGTTTACCTGCGTTCGCGAACAGCCATTCGTAGGCTTCCGGATTCCACAGCTCCCCAGTGGCGCCCAGAATTCGCAGCGACGATAAATCGTGCTGTTCGACCGGAGCGGTCCCATGTGGGATCAGCCCGCGCACCAGCGTCGGCGAAAGTCCGGCGTGAGTGACGCGATGGTGCTCGATGATGCTCCATACGCGGTCCGGGGCGGGATAATCCGGCGCGCCTTCGTAAAGCACCGCGGTTGCACCCAGGGTCAGTGCGCCAACGATTAGCCACGGCCCCATCATCCAGCCCATGTCGGTGAACCAGAACAACACTTCGCCGACCCGCAGATCGAACAGATGGGCGAGGTCCTGCGTGGCTTTGAGCGGAAATCCGGCGTGATAGTGGACGGTGCCCTTCGGACGGCCGGTGGTGCCCGAGGTATAGATAACGAGGCACGGGTCCATCGAATCCATCGGCTCGATTCGGGTCTCCGGCGGCTGCTCGCCGACCAGCCGATCCCAGAACAACCCCGGCGCATCGTCGTGAGCGCCAAGTCTTCGCACCGTCACGATTTGTTCGACGCTGCCCGCCAGCTTCGCCGCTTCGCGCGCGTAATTCCCCAGCGGCACGATCTGTCCCCGGCGATGGAATTCGTCAGCCGTGATCAAGACCTTCGCACTCGCATCGCGCAGCCGAACTGCGGCGGCCTGCGCGGCATAGCCTGAGAAGACCGGGATGAAAATCGCGCCGATCGCGGTAATCGCGAGCGTGGCGATCGCGGTTTCCGGAATCATCGGCAGGTAGATTCCGACCCGATCGCCTTTACCCACTCCAAGTTTGCGCAACGCGTTTGCGGCCCGGCCGACCGCGTCCGCCAGTTCAGCGTACGTCAACTTAACCGTCTCACCGTCTTCGCCTTCCCAGATGATCGCGGTCTGCCGCGCTCGTTCACCCTGCAGATGGCGATAAACCGCATTATGGGTGAGATTGAGCTTGCCGCTAGGAAACCATCGGGGCCACTGCGGACCGGCGGACAGATCGACCACCTCACGATATGGCGCGAACCATTCGATCCCGATCAGGTCGAAGGTGGTGCGCCAGAAACGGTCGGGTTCATCGAGACTGATCCGGCAAAGCTGCTGGTAGCCACGATCGGGGTTCAGGTAATCGATCGCCACCCCCAGCGCTTGCATCAGGCGTTCAAGATGGCTCCCCCGAACATATTCTTCAGAGGGGTACCAAATCGGCAGGTTGCTACTCGAATTTGCGATAGAGGTCATCGATATTCCCCAGGATTTTGCAATATGGGATCAGACTGGCGGGTCGAAAACATCTTGTAGCGAAAAAATTACAATTACTCGACGGTGAAGAGCATGTATGAGGATATTGGTCCTGAAAGTTACCAATTTTCAATTTTATCAACGAGCATTGGAAAAAATTACAAGTCGCGCTGCAAGTGGCTGTAAAATTTACTCCATGCTACTTAACCGGCGGAACCTCTATTCTAACTCTTCGATTTTTTCGTGATTCGAATGGCATGGGAATAGCTTAGTATCAGCAAGCGTACGGCATGATTGGAGAATTCTCATGAATCCGCATAAAATGCTATGTAACGCCCTGATTTTGGGGGCCTTGTGCGCTACTCCAGCGATGGCTCAATCGCACAATTCGCAGACTGCCTTTTCAACGGTTTCGTCAACAGCTACTGAAACCACTTATCAGCCGCGTACGATCATTTCCTACGGCGGTGCGCCGCTAAGCTCCCCGGAGCAGAAAGGCTACCAACATTGGGACGAATTCGCGCAAGAAAACCCCCAGGTTGTGCGTCAATTAAGTTTCAATCCGCGCCTGATCAACGATCCTGATTATGCGCGGAACCATCCCGAATTCGAGCAGTTTCTAAAGGATAATCCCAAGGTGGCCGAAGACCTGGCTGAGCATCCGGGCAATTACATGCCGGAAGTGGAGATCGCCCGCGGGGTAACTCACAGCGTAGAGCAGTGAAATTGCGCGAACATCGTACTTTGCTGGCATTTTCCGTAGTTTTAATGGGATTAGGTGTGCAGGCGTGCTCTAGCGGCTCGCGGACGACGCAAACCACGGTCATGCGAACGGGCGCGCCGCCGCAATATGCCTATGCCAGTTCTGAATCACTCGATCCTCGTCCGTCTGAAACTACCACTACCACCACCACGACTACGAAGCGGCCTGACAGTTTGCTGGGCGCCACCACGCACGCCGTTGGTACTGCGATCGCGCTCCCGTTTCGATTAGTGGGCGATGCGCTCGGCCTAATCTTTTAAATAGCGCGGTTTCTATCGGTCCTTTTGTAACAGCATCATCCCGGCGACGATAATGGCTAGGGGGAAGGTCGCTATCAGGTAGATGAGCAACAACAGACGCTGGTTGTCGCTTATCGGAGTGGCAGAGCCGCGCGCGAGCATCAGGCACATGATGAGGGCAAGCGGATAAACTAGAATTCCGGTGAAGATCAGCCTTTTACCTGCTTTCATCTTAAAGAACTCTCCGCTCCCTAACCTCACCGCCAGCGAGTCAGGCATTACCTATCCGGCTAAAGCGTCGGCGATACTGAAGCCATGCGACGAACCATAACACTACCATCAGCACCGCCATCGCCAGCCCAATCATGCCTAGGTCGAGCGCGTCGACCATGCGCCACAGCGGTCCGTCAAGCGCGAGACCGGCGCTAAGCGCTTGCAGCCATTCGATCACTGCGACCAACAGCGCCATCGCGACCGTGAATCCGGTGACCACCGTGTTGAAGAACAGCTTCTTAAGCGAATCCGCAGCCGCCCACTCGTAAATTCGCATCATGAGGGCGCCGTCCAGTGCATCCACCACGGTCATGCCGGCGGCGAACAACAGGGGAAAAATCATTACGGCACTGAAGGGAAAATGGCCACTGCCAGCCGCCTCCGCGGCGATCGCAAGCAACCCCACTTCGGTGGCGGTGTCGAAACCTAATCCGAACAGAAAGCCAACGAAGTACATTTTCCAGCCCGCATCGATCCGCCGATATAGCGAACCAAAAATCCTGGCGATTACCCCACGCCGCTCCAGTAGATATTCGACCTCGATGCTTTCGCCACCGCGTGGAGTTCGCGTTTGCGCAGTGAAGGTCCGATAGAGCTGGATAAAAACGATGAGGTTGACGATCCCGATGCCGGTAAGGAACGCCGACGACAGCATCGTGCCAAGCAGCGTATGATGGAGGGTGCGGATAAGCGCCGCGCCCTTCGGAGTGGTGCTTTCAAGCGCGATTCCCAACGCCAGCATAATCACAATCGTCGAATGGCCGAGCGCGAAGAACAAGCCGGTCGTGATGCAATGGCGGCCGTCGCGACGCAGCTTGCGGGTGACGTTATCGATCGCGGCGATATGGTCGGCGTCGAAGCCGTGGCGCAATCCAAGAAAATAGGCCAGCGTACCCATCCCGGCGACCGAAACATCAACCGTGAGCGCGAGCCGCGCCAGCGCCAGCCAAACCGCGAGATTGAATAAAGCAAGTCCCGCGAGCAAAAGGACAAAGCGACGACGGTCACTGGATGACTTGGTATGCATAAAAAAAGTCGGGCTGGCGGCGTCCAAAGCTTAGTTAAGCCATCTGCGGCTGGCGAGAAGAACTGCGCAGATCAGGCCAGACCGTCAACCGGTGCCACCACTATCTTCATTTCGATCATGGGGCTAGCCTGATTGGTGTCAGGGGAGCGAAAGTTCATATGGAGGCCATTGAGGGATGAGGGGAGGACGCCGAGCGTTGACGACGGTGGCGATCGGAGCAGCGATGGCGCTGGTACTGAGCGGATCATATGTATGCGCGCAGACCATGGGCGAATATGGCGCAACCGTCAACTCCGCCGGAACCGCGACCGTGCCGGGAGGCAGCGAAATTTCCAATGGAACCGATTCTGCTTTGAGTGCACAGGCCTCGGAGCTGGATTCGGAACATGATCCGTTGGCCGACGCGCCGAACTACTTTACGGAAGACTCGGACAACAATGCCGGCGATCTCGGCACGAACTATGGGCCGAGCCAAAACACGGACCCGACTCCATACGCGCCGACGGTCCCGTGACGCCATCATTTTCGGTTCTGCTCACTTAATTTTCGGCAAAACCCGATCGGCAAAGCGTTCAAGAGATCGCATGATATCCCGCTGCGGCATGCCGCCGAAATTCACTTTCAGCGCAACTTCTGTAATCCCGGACTCGGCCAGCTCAGCGAAGCGGGCGAGAACCTGATCCTCGTCGCCGAAAATCGCCCGTTCCGGATAGACGTGATCGTAGTTGGCGGCCAGCTCCTCGAACTTGGCCGCGATTCCACCGTATCCCTTATATTGCGCGGGATCGGCGTCGACCCGGTTTGCGGCGGCGGCGGTGCGATGGAATTGCTCGACGTAGGGCCGCGGAAATTCTTTCGCCTGGCGCGCATTCTCGCCCATGTAGAAATGCAACTCGACCATGATTTCCGCGGTCGCCGGATCGCGACCGGCAGCGGCCCGTGCGCCGCGAAAAAGCTCGAACCGCCCGCGCATCTCTTCGTTTGTGCTGACGATCGGAACGTACATCAGGTTGTAGCCCAGCCGTCCCGCCCATAGAAACGATTCCTCGGAGATGATCGCGGCCAGGTAGATCGGCGGATGCGGTTGCTGCAACGGGTGCGGAATCACCGTGAGATCGCGCACCTTGAAGAAGCGTCCGTCGAAGGAAAACGGCTCGCCCTTCCACGCTTTGATGATCAAATCATGCGCCTCGTTGAAGCGCGCGCGGCTCTCGTCCATCGGGATATTGAAGGCGTCGTACTCGGCGCGCTCAAAGCCGCGGCCAATCCCAAAGATTGCGCGTCCGCCGGAAATCGAGTCGAGCACCGCGACCTGCTCGGCCACCCGAATCGGATGGTTGATCGGCAACTGAACCACGCCGCTCGCGATCCGCATCCGTTTGGTACGCGCGGCGGCGGCGGTTGCGAGCTGAATTGCCGAAGGGATCGCGCCGCCATAGGGAAAAAAGTGATGCTCGGCGAACCAGACGGCATGGAAGCCGGCCTGCTCGGCGAAATCGATTTCCTCGAAGATGTCGCGATAGAGATTCGCGGGATGCCCGTGAACCTCCTTCAGGTAGGTTGGCAGATAGAACAGCGAGACTTTCATCGGAATGAATTTACAATCTCGATCCGCAATACGGAAACCGGATTTTGAAAAAAAATATTTGCGCGGCTGAAAGGCATCGTATAATCGGTCAATTATGGAAAACGTACACACGCTGTGGCAATTGCTCGGCGCCGCGCCGGCGAATCGCACCGCGCTGATTGTTCCGGAAAGCGACATTCGTATCAGCTACGGAACCTTGCGCGAGCAGGTGATCGCCGCCGCCGATCTGTTTGCCTCGGCCGGGATCACGACCGGCGACCGGATCGCGATGGCGCTGCCCAACGGGGTGCCTGCGATCGTAGGCTTTCTTGCCGCGACCATCGCCGGCACCGCGGCGCCGCTCAATCTGGCGTATCGACGCGAGGAATTCGATTTTTATCTTCAGGATACCGCGGCCAAACTGTTGATTGTTCCGCCAGAGGCCGGGACGGAGGCGCGCGAAGCGGCCGCGGGCAGGAACATCCCGGTGGTCACTGTTGCCATGGATTCATCCGGCAAGCTGGCGTTTTCCAATCTTTCGCGCAAAGTTTCAGCCGACATGCCGGGTCCCGAGCGAGTCGCGCTGGTGCTGCATACGAGCGGCACCACCGGCCGCCCGAAGCGGGTGCCGCTGATGCATCGCAATCTTGCGATCTCGGCCGCAAATGTCGCCCGAACCTACGCACTTTGTGCCGAAGACGTGTCGTTATGCGTGATGCCGCTGTTCCACGTTCATGGACTGGTCGCTTCGGTGCTGTCCACGTTTTTGACCGGTGGCGCCGTGGTGGTCCCCGACAAGTTCAGCCCATTTAACTTTTGGCGCAGCGTTCAGGATCACAAGGCGAGTTGGTATTCCGCCGTGCCAACTATCCATCAGGTGCTGCTGGCGCGCGCGGAACGATCCGGTGAACGTCCGGCCGGTGCGGAAAACCTGCGTTTCATCAGATCGTGCAGTTCCGCGCTTGCGGCCGATACCATGAAGCGGATGGAAGCGATCTTCGGCGTGCCGGTGCTCCAGGCCTATGGAATGACCGAGGCCGCGCATCAGATGGCTTCGAATCCGCTGCCGCCGAGCGAGCGCAAGCCCGCCAGCGTCGGCCTTGGCACCGGCCTGGAGATCGGCATTGTCGATGAAGCGGGCAATCACCTGAAGACCGGCGAGGCCGGCGAGGTGGTGATCAAGGGTCCCAACGTGATGGCCGGCTATGAGAACAATCCCGAAGCGAACGCCAAATCATTCACCAACGGATGGTTCCGCACCGGCGATCAGGGCGTGCTCGATGACGCCGGATACCTGCGGCTGGTCGGCAGGCTCAAGGAGATGATCAATCGCGGGGGCGAGAAAATTTCGCCGATCGAAATCGACGAACTGCTGTTGAGCCATCGCGCGGTGGCCGAAGCGGTGAGCTTCGGCGTTGAGCATCCCTCATGGGGCGAGGAGGTGGCCGCAGCGGTGGTGCTGCGCGAGCCGGTGACGGAGAAGGATCTAATCGCACACTGCAAATCGCATATGGCCGAGTACAAATGCCCAAAACACATTCATGTCGTCGATGCAATTCCGCGCACTGCGACCGGTAAAATTCAGCGTGGCGCGGTGGCGGCCGCGATGAAAGCGAAGGCCTGAGGCCGCGCGGTGAAGTTCGCAATCGCCGGAGCCGGTGCGATCGGCGCGTATATCGGGGCGTTGATGGCGCGCGCCGGACAGGACGTGACGCTGTTCGCGCGCGGGCCGCATCTGGATGCGATGCGTAATCGCGGCGTTCGCATCATCACCGCAAACGGCGAGTTTACGGCGCATCCGCGGGTGACCGGAACGATTGAAGATCTCGGCGCAGCCGAGGTCGTCATGCTCGGCGTCAAGGCCCACGGTCTCGCGACTTTGGCGCCACGGCTGGCGCCGATCCTGCGCCCGGACACGATTGTCGTCAGTACGCAGAACGGCCTGCCGTGGTGGTTTTTTCAAACCGAGAACGGAAGATTCTCCGATCTCACGCCGGATCGGCTCGACCCCGGCGGCATCATCTCGAGATCGATCGAGTTTCGACGCATCGTCGGTTCGATCGTATACTTCGCCACCGAAATCGTTGAACCCGGCGTGATTCGACATACCGAGGGCGACCGCCTTTCGCTCGGCGAGCCTGATGGCAAGCGATCCGGACGCTGCCGCCAGATTGCCGATGCGATGATTGCGGCCGGATTGCACTGCCCGGTCACCACTCATCTGCGCGAGGAAATCTGGGTTAAGCTGATTGGATCCGTGGCTTTCAATCCGGTAAGTCTCCTGACCGGCGCGACTATCGGCGCGATGCTGCGCAACGATGAAATGCGTGCGCTGGTGCGCGCGATCATGACCGAGGCCGGCGAAATCGCCAATGCGATCGACGTGAAGCTGCCAATTTCGATCGACAAGCGAATCGCGGGCGCCGAAAAAATCGGCGAGCACAAAACCTCGATGTTGCAGGATTTCGAGGCGGGCCGGCCGCTGGAACTGGATGCAATAGTTGGCGCACTGGTGGACCTGGGCGATCGTCTCGGCCTCGCGATCCCGCATATCCGTACAGTTTACGCATGCGCCCGCCTGATGATCGAAACGCGCGGAAAATCAGTCCGGCAGAATTAACCGGAGAGCGAAAATGGAATTCGGAATAATGTTCGCCACGCACGTCGGCAATTGGGACATCATCAGGTATGCCGAAGAACTCGGCTATGACCGCGCGTGGGTGCCCGACTCGCACATGATCTGGTCCGATTGCTACGTGACGCTGGGCCTGGCGGCCGTGAACACGCGTCGGATCAAGATCGGCACCGGGATCGCTGGCGCCGGCACGCGAATCGCGCCGGTCACCGCGCACTCGATTGCAAGTATCAATCAGCTTGCACCAGGCCGCGTGTTTTTGGGCGTGGGATCGGGTCACACCTCAATGCGTGTGATGGGCCAGAGCTTCGTTTCGCTCCCTGAACTGCGCGAATATATCCGTGTCACAAAGAAACTGCTGGCCGGCGAAGAGGTCGAATATGACTATCGCGGCAACACCCAGCCGATAAAGTTTCTCCATCGCGACCGCCACTTCATCAATCTTGATAGTAAAATCCCGGTCTATCTTGCCGCCAACGGGCCGAAAGCGATCGGGCTGGCGGGCCAGCTATGCGACGGATGGATTGCGTCGACTGCGAGTCATCGCGACGCGCAAGCATTCTTCGGCCATCTTCACGCCGGCGCGAAAAAGGCCGGCCGAAGTATCGATCAAAATTTCCATACCACCTTCGTTACCGCCGGATGCGTCCTGCGTCCCGGCGAGAAGCTGAGCAGCGAACGCGTGATCGACGAGACCGGGTCGCAGGTGGCCTGCAATCTCCATCTGAACTATGAGATGTGGCTGTTCGGCGGTAAAAAAGACGAGCTGATCCCGGCCTGCTTCACGAATGTATGGGACGAGTTCCTGGAACGGGTCGCGCGCTTTCCGAAAAACTCATGGTTTCAGCATCTGTACAACGGACACTGCACGTTCCTGCAGCCGGAGGAGCGTAGGTTCATCACACCCGCGGCGATCGCGGAATATACCATGACCGGTGAGCCGGACGAGCTGACTGCGCGGCTGCGTGCGATGGCCGCGATCGGCTTCAACGAAATCGCGCTGCTGCCACCAGCCGATCACGCGCGCCAAGTGTTTCGCGATTTTTCGGAACTGGTGATGCCGGCGTTTCGCTGATCAGCGGGTCATCGCAAGTCCAGCAGCCGGACCGCAAGGCGGCCGAGATCGGTGCGGAGATCGCCCAGTGATGAACCAACTTCAAAATGGTTCAGCCCCTTGCATAGCACGAGATCGTACAGCTTGCCGATTGCTTTGAGCTGCGCGGCGAAATCGCGCGCCTGCCGCTGAAACTCGTGGGTCTCCTTATCGCCGTAAGCGACCGCGACCGGGCAATGCAGATTGTCGAGGTGGCGCGCGGGACTGAGGTCGGCCTCTTCCGCTTTCGAGATTTTGACGTAACTGCTGCGTGCGCTCAGCATCACCGGCTCCAGATCGTACATCCCGCTGATGCACAATCCAGCCTTGATGATTCTTTGTGGGAGTTGGTGAAGACGCGGCCAATCCGTGACCAACACGTTGGCGGTCAGATGGCCGCCGGAGGAGCATCCCGCGACGTAGATCTGGTCGGGATCGCCGCCGAATGAGCGCGCATTCTTATATACCCAGGCTACTGCGCGGCGCACCTGCTCAACCATGTCGGGCAGCCGGACCGCCGGGATGTTCGCGAAGTTCAAAACCACGAAATGCGCCCCGGCTTCGACCAACACCGGCGCAGCGAAGCACGATTCATCCTTGGACAGGTTGCGCCAGGCGCCGCCATGGATGAAGACCATCACGGGTGCGTTCGGACGCGAAGTGGGGAAAATATCGAGAACTTCGTCCGCCGTCGGACCGTAGGAAATGTTGCGCTGGTGTTTTAGTTTCGAGCGCGCGTCGGCGCTGGCCGACGTCCACCATGCGATCACTTCGTCGGCATTAGGCGCCCACGGACGCTGATCGTAGTTGCGGTCCAGCTCGGCTTGATCGTAGTCCAAATATACCTTTGGTCCGTTGCTCATGGTGCCCTCGCCGGGGTTTCGAATTAGATGAGGTTTGCCCCTCCTTCTAATCGAGCCAACGGTGATCCTGCAACCCATTGAGCCTGCGGATTGCGTGAATCCGAGCAATTGCGACGTTGATTGCGACGGATAACGCCGTTAGCTTTGAGTATCTTCTATCAAATCAGTCAAATTTTCCTCGGCAGCTTTTGATGACACACCTTAGCGAAGTCCAGGTGCTCCGCTTCCTGGTCCAATTCACCCTGCTGTTCCTGTGCGCGCGGGCGCTGGCCGACGTGATGAAGCGCTTCGGCCAAGCCACCGTGATCGGCGAACTGCTGGCCGGGATCGTGCTTGGACCGACACTGCTGGGTCATTTTGCGCCGGCATTGCATACCATGCTTTTCCCGCCCGACGTGGTGGGCGATCATTTGCTCGAAGCGGTTTCCTGGATCGGAGTGATCCTGCTGCTGCTTTACACCGGGCTCGAAACCGATCTCGACATTTTGCGTGGGATGGGCCGGGCGGCACTGGTCGTTTCGTTCATGGGAATTGTCCTGCCATGGATCAGCGGTTTTCTGCTGGGCTGGTATATTCCGGCCAGCTATCTCGCCGCGCCCCATCAACGCCTGATATTCAGCCTTTTTATGGCGGTCGCGATGTCGATCTCGGCGGTACCCGTTATCGCCAAGATTCTGATGGACCTCGATCTGATGCGGCGCGACCTTGGAATGCTGATTCTGGCGGCCGGGATTCTCGACGATACGATTGGCTGGTTGATGCTGTCGATCGTCGCAGGCCTGGCGATGCATGGCACGATCGATCTGAAAACACTGGGGGAAATTTTGGCCGCGATGACGGCCTTTCTGGCCTTCTGCTATTTCATCGGCGCCAGCTTCGTGGTTTGGCTGCTGCGCTGGCTGGACGACCGCGCGGTGGCGGAGCACGCCGGCATGACCGTTATGCTGGGCATCGCGATGGTCTGCGCGATCGCCACCCAGGCGATCGGAATTCACGCGGTGTTCGGCGCATTTGTGGCGGGCGTGATGATGGGGCGGTCGGCGCGCCTGCGCAAAAACGATCGGACGGAACTGGAGGCGGTCACGATCGCCATCTTCGCACCGATCTTTTTTGCCTATTCGGGCCTGAAGGTTGATCTATTCGCGCTCCACAGCGTGGTCATGCTCGGTATCGTGCTGGGGATAGCGATCGCTGGAAAATTGGTCGGCTGCACTTCGGGAGCGCTGATGTTCGGGCTGACCTGGCCTGAGTCGCTATCCGTGGCGATTGGGATGAACGCGCGCGGCGGAATGGGCATTATCGTCGCCCTGCTCGGCCTCAGTCTTGGCGTGCTGACGCAGCAGATGTATGCGATCATCATTCTGGTCGCGATCATAACCTCGCTCATCACGCCGTCCATGCTTGGTTTCATGCTGTCGCGGGTTAAGCGGCGGCCCGAAGAAACCGAGCGGCTTGAGCGCGAGCGCATTCTCGAGCGGCTGCCATTTGCAAAAGAAGGCGCCAAGCTGCTGGTGCTGAGCGGCGGAGGTCTAAATGCGCAACTGGCGGCTCATGTGGCGGCCGCCCTCGGTAATCATCACGACTCGAGTATCACGGTGTTCACTGCCACGGTGTCGGACTCTCAACCCAAAGATGGCCAGGCCGCGGCGCAGTTTGAGCTAATCAGATCGATCGCCGCCCTCAGTGGCGCGCCGAACATCCTGCGCCGATCCGGCAGCGGCGAATCGATCGCCGAGGCGATCGTCAAGGAAAGCGAGCGTGGCTACGATGCGATTTTCGCGGGTGCCTCGCACGCCGCGGAGGATAGCGCATTGGGCGGTTTCATTTTGCATGAATTGGTCCGCAACGCGCGCGTGCCGGTGATTATCGTGCGGAACATCGGGGCGCCGGTGCCGTTGAAAAAAATACTGGCGCCGATCAGCGGCGCGCCATTTTCGCGTCTGGGCGCAACGGTCGCGATGCTGTACGCGGCCGCGGCCAGCGCTGAGGTGACGGCTCTGTATGTGAAGGAAAAGCCCGCTATCTCGTTACGCGACATGTACCGGTGGCGAACCGCACCGCAGGACGGCCTGCCGGTCACCGAAGACGTCAAACAATTGGGGACGCAACTTGGAATCGCAGTGGATACGCGAATCGCAGCGGGGGGCAAACCTGAGACCGCAGTCGTAACTACCGCCGAACGGGGAGGCTTTGATCTGCTCGTGATGGGCGTCTTGTTCCGGCCCGCCGAGCAGCGGCTCTACTTCGGGCCGAAGGTCGATTACATCTTGCGCAACGCCCGTTGCGCGGTGGCGGTAGTGGTCTCGCCCGATCTTTCGCAAAGCTGACCGCGGTCTAATACTCCCACTGCCAGTTGAGTTCTATCTGATTACCAACCTGCGAGCTGGTGGAGGCCGAGGTATTCAAATTGAGATGCGGGGTAAGATAGACCGTGACCGAACCTGATTGACCCTGCCCGCTCGTGGTCGCCTGCGATCCCGAAACATAGACGTTATCTGTCAGATAGTGTCCGACGCCAAGCCCGCCATTGCTCATCGTGAGACCGAGGTTCTGGACGCCCAGCGCCTGCGCCACTGACTTTCCGAGCTGCGCGGTGGCCGCGCCCGCCGCCATCGAGAGTGCCTGTTGTTGAAGTCCCTGCTGCTGACCGGAGGTAAGCTGACTCGCCGGTTTGCCGAACATCAGAACCGACAGGATATCGGACTGCGGCAGCGTCGGAAGGCTACTGAGCGTCAGTACTGGTTTGCTCGCTAATCCAGTCAGATTCGCGATGATCTGATAGCGTCCGACGCTATATTGCCCCATCAGATCGAGAAGCGGATCGAATTGGCTTCCGCCGGTGAATCTGATCGATCCACGATTCACAGTGAAGGTTTTCCCGACCAGTACCAGCGTTCCCTGGACCGTGTGGATTACTCCCCAGATACCCAGTTCACCATGATTCGCCTTAGATACGCGCAATTTGCCGTCAATGTTCACCTCCGACTGATCATTCTTTATCCAGTTATTCCGGCCGATAAGCACCTCGATCTGCAAACCCACATAGCGAAACATGCTACCCGCACGAGACTGGGTGTTGCCGTTCTGAGTTGATTCACCGGGCGCGGGAGCCGGTTGGTTCCATGAGTCCGAGACCACAATCGTGTGGTCCGCTTTGTAGGTTTTCTCGCCGAGCAAATCGAGATCCGGACGATAGAGGCCATGGAGAACATCAATTTGCCCTGTGATGTTGGGCGCATCGATCGGACCGGCACACGAGAGATTGCCATTGACCGTGGCGTTAAATTGACGAGTCGCGATCGCCGGCCATTTATGGAGCGAAACCGTCAGATCAGCCTGCTCGGGCGCGTAGTCGGAAAGCGTAACCAGTCCTTTGCCACTGAGGTTTCCATCTTCAGCATCGGCGGACAGGGCTACGAGTTTTATTTGCCGCGGAGCCAGTTCCAGCCGGAGATTTCCGTGGTTGACCCGTACCGCGAGCGGCTTAATCAGGAATTGTCCTCCGTTCAGCGCGAGATAACCGGTGGGTTCCGGATGCCGCAGCGCACCATGCAGCGCCACGTTGAGCGTCAGCGTGCCCTTGATGTCTTTGACCGCACCGGGGTTCAACACATTGAGGAATGCGAGGTCAAGTCCGCGCGAGCTGGCGATCAAATCCACGCCGCCGCCGAGTTGGTGCGCGAACCCATGGATCCAACTGAGTTGCAGCGGGACGGTGCCTGAGAGATCGAGATGATGCGCCGGATCCTGCATAAACGCGAGCGCGATCGAAACCCGCGTGCCCGCGTAGTCGAGCGTCGTCGACAGCCCCTGGTAGTGGATACCGCCAAGCTGGAGATCGTTCGCCTCGGCGCCGATTCTGACGAGTGGCGCCCCTGCGGTTCCGGCTATTTTGATTTGCGCCGAAACGATACCTGACAGACCGGGATTTTGAGCTAATAGCCCTGCGATTGGCGATAGTCGGAGGCGCTCGATTTTCGCCTCGAGTTGCTGCGCACCGTTGTTCGCGACGGTGCCCTCGATCGAGACGTGCTGATCGTCGCTCGCAAGCTCAAGCCCACTGATTTTGAGTGACTGTCCGGCCAGCGCCACCACGGCCGGGTTTTGCAGCCGCCAGTTTCCCGCGTCGGTGGAAAGCGCAAGCGCCGCCAATCGGAGGGTCGTCCGCCGCGGTTGATAAACGAGGTCGCCTGCGAGCGCCAGGCTGCGCGTCGCGGTCTGAACTGCGTTTATCGTGACGGCTACATCTGCCGTACGACCGGACCGGGATTTCACGGTGGCGTGGAATGACTTCAGCGGCATCCCGGCGTTTACCCCTTCGAGTCCGATCGTCAGTTGCCCCCGCATCGCCTGAGTTGGGCCGCCGATACCGCCGACGTCGTACGTGAGATGACCGCTGTCGACTGCGTATCGCTCGAACCGTATGCGGGAGAAGTCAGCCGCGCCGGACAGGCGCAGAGCTTGCGGACTTCCTGCGGCCACGCCCGCCACGGCGATCGCGCCGCCCCCTGGTCTCCCAGCAATTGCCAGCCATGGTTGGAGGTTGGCGCTGCGCAATGTGTAATGCAGCCGGCCACGATGCTGGCCGGTCAGTGTCACCTCGCCCCGGGCTGACAAGATCGAATCTTTCGCGCTGAAAAGACCATCGGAGATATGGAGCACGCCATTCGCTACGCGCGCATCGATACGTCCTCGATCAATCCTCGCCGGACCCAAAGTCGAGGGCAGGCAGATCAGATGCACGGCCGCAGCCATGGTGGCCGGATTGGCGCCCACGCCCTGAACACGAGCGGTCAGATTGAGCTTCCCCGCCGGAACAGATTTTTGCCTCGCCATGCGATTCAGTTCGAGTTGCTTTACCGCAAGCTGCAGGTTGTATTTGGCCGCGCCGTTGATATCGATCTTTCCCGCCAGGTCAGCATGCCCTGCGCGGCTGGAAAGTTTCGCATCGAGCGCCGCTACTTTCTGTTTGAAATGCCCTTCGAGCGTCAGGTTTCCGAATTGATAACCAGCGAGCGCCAGCCCCCTATCCTGCAAATTCGCTTCGGCCTCGAGGCCAGCTATCGTTTTGCCGCGGCCGTTCGCTTGAACCGTGCCATCGATCGCTCCGGCCGGGATGTTGCGCGCAATCGTGGCAGCAATCAGGCCGTGAACATCCAGTTGATGGAGTTGCAGCGTTGCGTTGTAGATTGGTTCAGTCGCGGTCAGATCCGCTTTCGCACGCCCCGCGATCCGCCCCTGACCGGCGGCGATATTTAGATCGAGATCAACAGCCTTCAGAGTGTTCGCGGTCAGATGCGCTGTGCCGGAAAGATTTTTCGTCAGCGGTGCGTTCGCCACGAATAAGTTCAGGTCAGCCGCCGCAAGCGTTTTTACGGCGATTGTGGCGTCGAACTGCTTCGCGCCAAGGTTGCTCGCTTGCGCATCGAGGGTGGCCGAAGAAAGTCGCGTTCTCAGCGCGAGATGCAATTCGGGAATCGCACCGGATGGATGATCGACGGTCGCATACGTGAAATTTCCCTCGACAGTGCTGTCCGGATATCCCGGCATTCCGATCGCAGCAGTTAAACGTTTCACGGCGAAGCGCATACCAGGCTTGCCGATGGTGAGCGCCGCGGCGAGCTGCGCTTCGCGAATCCAAATAGCCTTCCCGGACCTGGGAACGATCTCGGCGCAGGCGTGCTCAAGCTTCAGACCGCCAACCCGGATCGCGAACGAACTGCTGCCGCCGCTCGGAGATCGCGGCGTTAGCGCCTGGAGCAGGTTCCATTGTCCATCGGACCCTTGCGTCAGTTGCAGGGTCGGCCGTTCGGCTACCAACGAATAGATATCCAGTTCGCCGCCAAAAATCGGCAGAAGTCCGTAGCCCGCGCGCAGGACTGGAATAAAAGCCGCTTCCGATCCCCGATATTGCAGCCGCACGTCGCGCAGAATCAGATTGCCCCAGATTGAACCCTCGATCTTTCCGACCGAAAGCTGTCCCTGATAAGTCTGCGCGATATAAACGTTGACGCGGGTCTTCAACAGGTTTCTGAAGGTGGCGGTGCCAGTGAAAATTGCGATTCCGATCGCCACTGCCGCCACGATCGCAATACCGGCGATCGTGAGCCATTTGAGCAATTTCAAAACCAGTCGCATTTTCATTCGCACTAAAAAAACTGACCGATACTGAAGTAAACCTGCCAGGCTTGCTGGCCCGGCGGCTTCTTGAATGGAATTCCCAGATCGATCCGTAGCGGTCCGACCGGCGTGGTATAGCTGACCGCGGGCCCGGCCGCGAAATCCAAATTCGAAATTGGCAGATCGTACGGACGCAGCGAGAGCTGGCCGAAGTCGAGAAACAGCGCGCCGCCAATCTGTTGCCAGATCGGATGGCGCAGCTCGAATGAACCTTCGATATCGCTAAGTCCGCCGAGCGGAGTGTGATCTGAACTCTGCGGGCCGAGAAGCCAGTATCCGTAACCGCGAACGCTGCCCTCGCCGCCCGCATAGAAGCGATAAAACAGTGGGTAATTGTATTTCGATCCAAGTGAATCGCCGGTTCCCACCTTGAATCGAGTCGCCAGAATCGTATTCCATCCGATCGCTTCGTAATGTTTCAGCTCGGCTTCCACCCGATAAAAATTAAACGCGCCACCCCAGATAGCGCCGCCCTGCATCGCATCGATGTTCAGAACGTAACCGCGGTGCGGATAATAGGGATCGTCTGAAGTATTCATCGATAATCCAGCGAAAGGCCCGGATAAAAATCCACTCTGCCTGAATCCATGCAGCGCCCTGACCACGGTTGGATCGATAGCGGTCAGTTTCGCATACTCGAGTCTGAATCCAATGTACGCGACGAGTTCTGGCGTGAATGCGTATTGAAAGCGCGGCAGGAAACGGGTGGCGAACAGAGTGAAAGTGGGCACCTGTTGAATATCTTCGCGTAGATCGAGATAGCCGGTCGCATTAGGCAGGCCGAACAGGAACGGCTGCATCAGCGACGCCCCCAGCGCGCTGTCAATGCTGGAGTAGTCCGCGATCAGCGATAACTGGCGGCCATCACCTTGCCAGTTCAAATCGCTCCATTGAAAGTCCGCCACAAACTGGCTTTCGGTGTTGTAGCCGCCACCAACCTGAATCTGATGCTTAGGTTTTTCGCGAAGTGTCAGCTTAATCGGTACCACTTGTGGATTGCCGGTATGAAGCTGCGGATCGAAACGAACCAGGGCGAACAGACCAAGCATCAAAAGATTAGCGCGCGACTTTTCGATCTGTTGCTGCGAGAAGCGCTCACCCGGCTTGTAAGTCAGCGCCCGCGAAACGATCTCCGCCGCGACGTGATCGGCGCCAACAATTTCCGTATTCCCGAACACCGCTGAGACCCCGGGATGAACTCGGTACCAGATGCGAGCTTGGTTCTGCGCCAGATTGACATGCGCTCGCCGATCGACGGTCACATGAGCGTGCCCAGTATCGAGAAAATGTTCGCGAAGCACGTCCTCCGCGCGGTGATATTCAGTTTGATCAAAAATGACACCGGGCTTGAGCTTGATCGATCGATAAATTGGCTGTTCCGGCGGAAGGACAGCGTTGTCGACCTGAATCTGCAACGATTGCACCGTAACCGGCGGGTTTTCGGTGACCTGAATGGAAGCATTGACCACCTCTTGCGAAGTGCTCAGGTTGTATTCGACCTTTGCCTGGAAGTATCCATGCGCCACATAGAATTGCCGGATCCGTTGCAGATCAGCCGTGAACACATCCGAATCGAACTCGGGCCGCTTTTTCCAGAATTGATAAGACTGGTAAATTGGCCGCATCTTGGTTTTCATCTGCGCCAACAGCCGGCTATCGGAAAATGCGTGGTTGCCGGTGATCGAGATCTTGCCGACCTGGTATGTACGTCCCGGCTTTAGATCATCGATCTTTTCTGCCCGCGTTGGCCGGCAGGTCAGCAGTAAGAGCATCAGGGACAACGCCAAGCCGAACCACAGAGGCAACAACCGAGAAGCCCTGAGATTAGATCTGACTCTGGATGGCGAAACACGGTCGGATAAATTGGCGCAACAGAGGTTCATGTCTCGCAGGCTGATCGCGCCCGGCATCGAATTCTTTCACGGTCTTTTACAAGCGGCGCGGGCGATAAGCAGCTTCCATGCCCAAATATGTTGCGATTTAGAGTCGATGCTTAAATCGGTGGCATCAACGGAGTCCGCTTGTAACAACTACATTCCATACACGCGGGAGGAAATGAAATCCTTTTCCTGAGCCGCCCACACAGTTAACCGCCGATTTGCAGAGAGAAAGGGAAAGTAATCCAGCGCCCAACCGACGAACCGCCCCCTGGTATGATGATTGCTGGTCTTTGTCAGGGTCTACCGAACGAGGCTATGAAACAAAAGAAGAACTATCGCGTAGGCGACTCAGTTTCGAGGGAAATTCGGCCTCGAATATCAAATTAGGAGCATACCGATAATGGATGATATTCCTATCCCGAGTTCGGAAGAGATTGAGACGATGTCGTGGATTCGATGCAACACGGAGCGTACCCGGCTGCGCAATGAAGTCTCCTTCGCACGCGGCAATTCGATGTGGGGTGGGCCGTCCAACGAGGCTCAGATCGTTGCCTTCAATCACGCAATCGAGAAAATAGAACACCGCATGCATGACCTGTCCGGCACCGAACCGCATCAATCAGCGGTGAATTAGCAGTCGAGTACTGTAAAAAACTGCGGGCCGAGCAGGTTATTCGCTGAAGCCGAGATCTTTCAGACGCTCGCGGGCTTCCGCCACGCTGTCGGCATGGACCATCAGCCGTGCCGGTACTGCGGCGGTGGTCCCGAGCATCCGCGATGATTCATCGTCGAATACAAAGGCTTCGAGTCCACCCTGCGCGAGGAAATCGCGCGCCATCTGCACCTGCATCGGATCGATACTGGCGAAGACCTCTTCAAGCTGAGCTGGATCTATATTGTTATCGGCCATATTCACCCTCAATTTATTGTAGCGCGGATGAGCCGGCCTTGCGCTTGTCGCCGGACGACATCACCGCGCGCATCCGGCCGTAAACCGCGATTACGATCGCGATCAGAATCAGCGCCGCGATCAGATTGTCGAAGCGATGGAAATACGGACCCACCTGGTCCCAATGCTGCCCCAGCTTCATTCCAATCCATGCCAGCGCCAGGCACCAGATATACGAACCGAGCAGCGTGTAAATCGAAAATGGCAGCAGCCGCATCCGGGCCACACCAGCCGGGAAGGCCACGAAAGTCCGGATGATCGGCAGCAGCCGTCCGACAAAAACTGCGGCACCGCCGAACCGATCGAAAAAGCGATCTGCGTGCTCCAATTCACGTTCCGTAATCAGAACGTAACGGCCCCATCGCCGCAGCGTCCAACGGCCGCCACTCGCGCCGATCGCATAGGCTACATACGATCCGAGCAGGCATCCAACCGCTCCCGCGATTGCTACGAGTTGCAGTTTAAAGCGGCCGGTCGAAACCAGGTAGCCGGAAAATGGCATGATCGCTTCGGAGGGCAACGGGATGCACGCGCTCTCGGCCGCCATCAGCACCATCACGCCCGCATAGCCGAACGCCGAGATAGTGGCGATGATGAATGCGGACAGCGCCGCGAGAAGCTTGTACATCGGATGACCCGGTCTCCTCTGCTGCGATCAGGCTGGCACGTGCAAGCTCGCGATGCGAGCACGGAAAACCCGCAGTTGCATCCGGCTCCTAAAGTCCTCGCATGGCGAGCACTTCTGGCGCGGGTGTCCGATCTCCGGTGCAGCTAATCATCCGGGGAGCGAGCAGCCGTGTGTTGGTTTTGAACCCTAGTTTGGAATACAGATCGAGAATTCGTGGCGTCGCCTGATTCGAAAGCACCACGGGACCGCGATGGCGCGCGAGCCATTCGGCGAGGCGGACCTGATCTTTCCAGCCGAAGTTTTCTTTGGAGTATTGCGTGAACTCAACGTCATAGGGTGGATCCGCGTAAACGAAATCGCGCGGTTCTAATTCGAGCTTTTCAAAATCGCCACAGGTGAATTCCCAGTTAGAAAAGGCGTTGCGATACTCGCTGAAATCGGTCGTGTAATTAATCTGCTTGTATCGCCCGAAGGGCACATTGAAATAACCCTCGCTGTTGAACCGGCACAGTCCGTTGTATCCGGTCCGATTAAGGAAGTAGAACAGCGCGGCGGCTTCGGCAGTGTTTGCGCCGCCTTCGGCGATCAGTGCGTTGAACCGCTCGCGATACCGGTAAAACAGCGCGGCATCGTTTTCAAGCGGAATTTCGATGAGCAGGCCCTTTTGCAGCCGGCGGTAGAAATTTATCGTATGTGGGTTGATGTCGTTCAGCAGCGCGCGCGCGGGCATGAGACCAGCGGTTACCGCCAATCCGCCGCATAATGGTTCGACCAGCCGACGTCCGGGGTGCCGTTTCCAAATCTCACGCAGATGGGGAACCAGCCGACGCTTGCCACCCGCCCATTTTAAAGGAGGCCGGATACCTGCTGACTCAACCGCCTCATCAACCGCCGCTGAAATCATGTGAGCAACGTTATAGGATGCACGATCGTTACACGCAAATGTTTTTGCGGCTGCGGGCGAGCGCAGCCGCTTCTCCGGCCCGAGGCTTCACGCTATAAGATTTAAAGAGTCGCAGCTTGTCCGTGCCTGAATCCAGCGATGTTTGGTGGCCGGCTTCGGAACAGGCACTGTCTCGCAGGGAAAACCATGGCAAAGAACACGCTAACCGTCACCGACAACCGCACTGGCAAGCAGTACGAGATTCCGATCGAGGAAGGCGACGTAATTCGCGCCTCGCACATCAAAGAGATCAAGGTTTCACCCAGTGATTTCGGCCTGATGTCCTACGATCCGGCGTTTTCCAACACCGCTTCATGCCGCAGCAAAATCACCTTTATCGATGGCGACCAAGGAATCCTGCGTTACCGTGGGTATCCGATCGAGGAGTTGGCCGACAAGAGCAATTATCTCGAAACCGCTTACTTGATCGTTAAAGGTGAGCTGCCGGACGTGAAGCATTTTCGCGCCTGGGAGCAGAACATCAAGAAGCACACCATGGTTCACGAGAATATCAAGAAGTTCATGGAAGGCTTTCGCTACGATGCCCATCCCATGGGCGTGCTGGTTGGAACCGTCGGCGCGATGTCGACTTTTTACCCCGATGCGAAGAACATTTTCGATTTGGAATCGCGCCGTCTGCAAACCCGCCGACTGATCGGCAAAATGCCGACGATCGCGGCCGCGGCATACCGATTGAGCCGTGGATTACCCTATGTCTATCCCGATAACGAACTGAGTTATGCCGGGAATTTCCTTGCGATGCTCTTCAAAATGACCGAGCTGCGCTACAAACCCAATCCGATTCTGGAGCGCGCGCTCGACGTGCTGTTCATCCTGCACGCCGATCACGAGCAAAACTGCTCCGCCAATGCGATGCGCTCGGTCGGCAGCTCACAGGTCGATCCTTACTCGGCAACGGCGGCGGCGGTGGCGGCGCTTTATGGTCCTCTGCATGGGGGAGCCAACGAACAGGTCATCCGCATGCTGATGGAGATCGGATCAGTCAAGAACGTTGCGGACATGATTAAGAAAGTTAAAGGCGGGGAACGGTTGCTGATGGGCTTCGGCCATCGGGTGTATAAAAACTATGACCCGCGCGCAAAAATAGTGAAGAAGATCGCGTACGAAGTGTTCGAGGTCACCGGCAAAAACCCGCTAATCGATATTGCCTTGGAGCTCGAGCGAATCGCCCTCGAAGACGATTATTTCGTCAAGCGCAAGCTATACCCCAACGTCGACTTTTACTCGGGCATCATTTATCAGGCGATGGGATTTCCGATGACCATGTTCCCGGTGCTGTTTGCGATTCCGCGAACCTCGGGATGGATGGCGCAATGGGCCGAGATGGTGCGCGATCCGGAGCAGAAGATCGCCCGGCCGCGCCAAATCTATGTCGGCGAGCCAACCAGGCCGTACTCGCCGATCGAAGCGCGTCTGGAACCAACCAGCCGCGAAGACGCGGTCAGCGACAATATCTAGACGCTTTTCCGGTGCCGCAGCATCTGCCGCACCGCGCTCGCTTGCGCCTGATCAGGCTTGATCGGTGAACGCAGGGCGGCGGCGGTTTCGCGCGAAGGTTCAAGGCGTTGCGCCACTTTCATTTCGGCGTGACGCCATGGCGAATTGCGCGCCCATATAAAAACTGCAAGCCAACCCACGATCGTCCATCCGGCGAACAGATTCACTGCAAAGAGACGATCGAAATTTGGGTGTTCCCATTCGATCGCGGCCGCAGTCGGCATGAAATAGACCATCGTCGCTACCGGCGGCAGCAGTCCAGCCATCAAAATGGTCCGCCAGTCCGCCCCCCAGCACCATAAGATCGCGGCTGTATCGCCAAGAAACGTAAGTCCGACGATGTAGGCCCATAGCCTGTGATGCGGCGAGAAATGCTGCCACTCCAGAATTCGCCACAGCAGGTAAAACGTGGCCGCGACCGCTACGACCGTAAGAATCTCTGGACGGTGGAGGTAGCGATCAATCAGTCGGATGGCGAAATCCAGATAGTCGTTCATCGGCGGCTACCTCCGGGCAAAAAAATCGCTTCCGCAACGGGCGGGAACTCAAAACGAATATAACAGCATCAATTGCGTTGTACATATGCAAAACGCGTCCTGATCGCTTTGAACTGATACTGCCGCGTTTAAGAATGTCTGGGAGTGTACACCCCGTGAGTGCAAATCATCAACCTTGCTTCTACCTGCGCTCAATTTGACGACTTCGCACGATTTGGTTTTCAAGAACATCTCTTGAGATGGTCATACAATTTATGTTGAGTTTTTAGATAGTTTAATATGCTTCAAAGCGCTTGACATTTTGCAAATTAAGTTAGAAGCTGAATAAAGGGCGAGACGGCAGCGTTGGCCTGTTCTATAGGCATTGCCTACTAACGACGAGCTATTGGCATATACCATGGCATCGGAAGACCAAATTTTTACGATCAAGGAACTCTCTGACCACCTTCGAGTTCACCCCACCACCATTTACCGCTTGCTCAGGCAGGGACGTTTGCCCGGTTTTCGCGTGGGGAGCAACTGGCGTTTCAGTCGCGAGGCCATCGAGCAATGGGAACGCGAACAAGCCGGCAAATCGGTTGGGGTCTCGCGACGAGGGCAGCGCAAGACCAGGACGACCATCCCTAACTGATCCAAGCGCGACGCTGAACGCCGCTGCGCAAAAGGATCGCCTGGACCGAAGCGTCAGTCCGCGTCGCAAATCTTCGCTTGATCAAACCGCGATCGCGTTCCAGGTAGCATCGATTAGCAATCCTTCCATTCCTTCTTATCTGTTCGGATCGGCAAATCAATCTGCTTGCAGTTCGACCGGACGTGGTGGTAACCCCAGAATTGAGTTTCATCTGCAGCGCCGGTGTGGAGGCAATTCCATGGCAAACATTCCGCAGTGGTTCGCAAAGGGCGACTGGTTTGACGTATGCAGTTGCGACATTCCGTGTCCTTGCGAATTTGCGCAAGCGCCAACCAACGACCGATGTTTCGGCGTGCTTGCGTATCACGTCAGGACGGGCCGCTATGGCGAGGTTGCGCTGGACAATCTGAATTTGATTTTGCTCGCCTCCTTCAGCGGCAATCTGTGGACGGGGCAGGCGCGCGATTTGAAGATGGGACTGTTCATGGATTCACGCGCAGACGATAAACAGCGCGAAGCGATGGGTATGATCTTCGGTGGCAATGCCGGAGGATTTCCCGCGTGGCTGTCGGGCGTCACCGGTCATGGTGAGATGGTCGGGATGGAGGTCGCGCAGATCGATTTCGAGGTCGCCGATGGGCTCGCTCAATGGCACGCCGATATCGCTGGTAAAGTGGGCGCGGCCGCCGCAGCGCTCAACGGGCCGACCACCCCGGCGGGCAAACGCGTTCAAACTCTCAACCCGCCCGGCTCCGAAACCGGGGGCACCGTCGCCACCTGGGGCAAAACTCTGCGTAACCGTGTCAACGCAATGGGCATGAAGTGGGATGTGGAAGGTAAGTCGAGCAAGCACATTCCATTCGATTGGTCTGGTCCCGGAAAAGATTAAAGACCTGATGGATGGGGCGCGCCGCTGCTTCCACGTAAGGATATCGTGGCTGAACCCCCGCAAAATCTGCTGATGGTCGGAAGCGTGCCGCTCGATACCGCGGAAGAGGTGTTCCGCGCCCTGGCGGCCAAACTTGGACCCTACCTCAGTTGCATTCCGGACGGAGAAGTTGGCGAGCGCCATCGCTGGATCACGTTCCAGGCCTATCGCGTGATGCATGGGCATCCGGAAATAGAAACTCTATTGCGTCCCGCGCCGATCGATGGAATCGAAAACTGGCGGCCCCGTAATGTGCATGATTACTGGACCTTCAAGGTCAAACCCGGTGTCGATCGCGTGAAGTTTGGCGATCCCGGCTGGCGGCTTGGCTATGCGCACGATGCGATCAATTCATATTTTGTGTTCAAGACCCTGCGCGCTGCGGGGGCAATTCCGCCAACCATGCGTTTTCAGGTCTGTCTCCCGCTGCCTTACAGCGTGCTGTACCTGCAATTTCAGGATCCCGCGGATTGGGAGCGGGTCGGCCCCGGTTACGAGGCGGCGATGCGCGAAGAGGTCTCTACCATCGTGCGCAAAATCCCTGCGGACGACCTTGCCTTACAATGGGATTGCGCTTCGGAAATCGTTGACCTGGAAAATTTCCTGCCGTGGACCCCACGCGAGGGTAAGCTGGAACGAATTGCCGGACAAGTCGATCGGTTGAAGCTGCGCGAAATTCCACGCGGCGTGTGGCTTGGATTACATCTGTGCTACGGCACCCTGGGCGGCTGGCCGATGGTGATGCCGAAGGACTTCGGAGTCTGTGTCCAGGCCGCCAATGCGGCCTCCGCTGCCGCCGGAGGCCGTTTTGATTTCGTCCATATGCCGGGGCCGGCCAACCGGTGCGATGACGACTTCTACCGTCCGCTGGAAGATCTTGACCTCGGCCACGCGCGCGTTTACTTGGGCATCATTCACGATCACGAGAAGGAGGCGGCGCCGCTGCGCAAGCGAATCGAAGTGGCGCGCCGTCATCTGCCCGAGTTTGGATTGGGTGCGCCGTGCGGATTCGGTCGGCGCAAACGCGAGGAACTTCCGGGGGCGCTAGAGGCCCATCGGCTCGCCGCCGAAACCCTGCGCAGCATGAGCTGACGAACGGCTGTTCAGACCGGCCGGCTACTTCACGTACAGCATCAGCGCTTCGTAAATGAGCGCGGGCTTTTCCTGGCCCATGACATGGACGTTAATTTCCGTGGTCAACTGGGTTCCCAGCGGCCGCGAATCGACCGCGATCAGGCGCGAACGCGCATGCACGCTCGCGCCTGCGGGTACCGGTCGCACGAAGCGCAACTTGTTCGCGCCATAATTCACCACGTTGCGATGCCCGGCTACCTTCCATTCGGCCTGATCGTCGAAGGCGGTTAACGCGGGCACCAGGCTCAGGGTCAGGAATCCATGCGCGACCGGGCCGCCGAACGGACTCTCGCGTTTGGCGCGCTCGACCTCGATGTGAATCCACTGATGGTCGCCGGTTACATCAGCAAATTGATTGATCCGGTCCTGACTGACCTCGATCGATTTGCTCCACGGACCAAACTGATCGCCGATCTTCGAGCGCAGTTTTTCGAGGTCGTCGAAGCGTATTGTTTCCATAACGAGTCTCTCCGGAGCGCCGCAATCTTTTAAGGCAGTATGGCGAAGTTGACAGGCGTGCTCCAAACCGAATAGCTAACAAAACTAGCGAACCGCGCCATGCCGACCAAGTATTGGGAAGTTTCCGACCGCGCCATCTACCTGCACTATGCGGGCGCAACCACGTTGCCCGGCGTGCCGCCCGATCTAAGCCGCGGACGTAAGCTACTGTTCATCCATGCGGCCGGATCGAATGGTCACAACTGGCACCATCAGATCGATCATTTAGGGCGGACGCACAGCCCCCTCGCGTTCGATTTTCCGGGCCATGGGCGTTCGACCGGCACCGAAGGCCTTGCCTCGATTCGTGAATACAGCGATTTCGTGGTGGCGATCGCCGATGCGCTGAGTCTCACCACCTTCGTTATCGCCGGGCGCGCGATGGGCTCGATTATCGCGCTGGACGTTGCCGCGCGTTACCCGCATCTGGTCGAGGCGCTGGTGCTGATTTCGGCCACCGCCAAACTGAATCTGTCCAGCGAAAGACTTTCAGGCTTGCAAGCGGTAGCGAGCGGGCGAGTCTCGCAAGCTTTTACCAATGATGGTTTCGCGAGAGCAACAATTGAAAAGCAGCCCGACGTGATCCGTGAATCATGGATGGAGCAGATCAAAACCGATCCGCGCGTGCGCTATACCGATCTGCTGGCCTGCGTGCAGACCGATCTGCGCGGCGACATCACGAAGGTCAGGCAGCCAACGCTGCTGATCGCGGGCGCGGAAGATCAGGTTACCACCCCCGCCGACGCCGAGTTCATCGCGGGTAAAATCTCCGGTGCGCGTGTCCGAATCATTGCCGATGCGGCGCACAACTCACCGATCGAGCGTCCGGCTGAGGTCAACGCGGCGATCGATAATTTTCTTGCGGAGCTGCGCTGAACACCAATGAGCCTGGCAGGCAAAGTGGCGATCGCAGGTGCCTATGAGCATCCGACCCGTTTCGCGCCGAACAAGACCATGTTCCAGCTCATGGCGGAGAGTGCGCGCGGCGCACTGGATGACGCCGGACTCACGATCAATGACGTCGACGGTCTGTGTACGACCGGCGTCGGAATGGGCTGGATGGGCATCCTGGGCTTCTGCGACTATCTGAATCTGACGCCCAACTACGTAGACTCGACCGCGATTGGCGGTTCGTCGTTTGTCGCGCACACCGCCCATGCGGCCGCGGCGATCGCGGCGGGGCTGTGCGAGACGGTGCTAATCGTATACGGATCGACCGCCGCGTCGCAGCGTTTCGCGATTGGCACCGGCGGCGTGGCCGGTGGTGGCGAGCCCTGCGATCAGTACGAGTTGCCTTTCGGACCGACTACGGTCGGATCGTACGCCATGATCGCGCAACGCCACATGTACGATTACGGCACCACCCCCGAGCAGCTCGCCGAAGTGGCGGTGGTAGCGCGCCAACACGCCGCGATGAACCCGGCAGCGAAGTATCGCGAACCGATTACCGTCGGCGATGTACTCGCGTCGCGCATGGTATCGTCGCCGTTGCATCTGCTGGACTGCTGCATGATCAGCGACGGTGGTGGCGCAGTGGTGGTTACCTCCGCCGAGCGCGCCCGCGATCTGAAGAAAAAGCCGGTTTATCTACTGGGTGCGGGCGAGGCGGTACGGCATACGGCGCGCGGCATGCGCGACTTCCTTGATATTGCGGCGGCGCAATCCGGCCGGCTCGCGTTTGAGCGCGCGGGTGTGAGCCACAGCGATATCGACCTCGCGATGGTTTACGACTCATTCACCATCACCGTGATCGTAACGCTCGAGAATCTCGGCTTCTGCCAGCGTGGTGAAGGCGGCGCGTTCATCGGCGGCGGACGGATTCGCTATGATGGCGGGCTGCCGCTTAATACCGATGGCGGTGGATTGTCGTCGAATCATCCGGGTATGCGCGGGATGTTTCTGCTGATCGAGGCGGCGCGCCAACTGCGCGGCGAGGCCGGCCAACGCCAGGTGCGCGAGTGCGAGGTGGCGCTGGTGCATGGAACCGGCGGCAACCTGGGAACGCGTCATTCGGGCGCCACCCTTATTCTCTCCAACCAAGCGGGCTGACCATGGCGGAGCAGGCCAGATACCTCAAACCGCTGCCGCATCTGGACGAAGAGAATCGTCCCTGGTGGGAGGCGCTCAAGCGTCACGAATTGTATCTTCAGCAGTGTCGCGATTGTTCCGCGATGCGTTACTATCCGCGCGCGCTGTGCCCTGAATGCCTGTCCCCGCACACCGATTGGATCCTCTCGAACGGCCGCGGGAAAATCTACACTTTCACCGTGACGTATCAGAACACCGCGGCGGGATTTCGCGAATTCCTGCCTTATGTGCTGGCCTATGTCGAGCTGGACGAAGGTTGCAGGATGCTGACCAACATTGTCGACTGCGCGCCCGAGCAGGTTACAATAGGATTGCCGGTTGCGGTGGTATTCGACGACGTCACTTCCGAAATTACGCTCGCGAAATTCCGCCCGGCACCTTGAGGTAAGCCGGTGGCCACCATTATTGACCTGCACAGCCATAGCGAGGCCTCCGACGATTCGCGGGCGCCGGTCGAGGCTTATCTTAATTGGATTAAGCTGCGCCGCGCCGAGCGTCCGATCGATGGCATCGTGCTGACCGAGCATCGGCAATTCAATCGGAGCGGGGACTACCGCGAATTGGAAGACAAGTACGGAGTGCTGGTGCTGCGCGCCTCTGAAATCGAGACCGACTATGGCCATATGCTGGTGTTTGGCGTCAATGACGAGATTTTGCGGCGGTTCGATTTCACCGATGTTCGTCTTCCGGCGCAAATCGTGATCGATGGTGTGGCCGCGATGGGCGGGGTGGTAGTGCCGTGCCATCCGGGGCGCCCCACAGTCGGACTGCATGAGCATTACGAGCATAAGCCGCCGCTGCATAATATTGTTGCGGTTGAGATGCTCAACGGCGGTTCACGAAAAGGCGAGGACGAACGCAGCCGCGAACTGGTGGCGCGTCACGGCTATCGCGCGATCGGCGGTTCGGACAGTCATATGGTCAGCCTGATCGGATTATGCGCGACAAGCTTTTCATCGCAAATCGGCACGATCGAAGACCTGGTGCGCGAACTGCGATCGGGTGACTATCAGCCGGTCGATTTTCGTCCGCGCCGGGCGGTTCCCCGCCGTGCCGAGCCGGTGCCGGGTCAGGAGTGAGAATCGCCAATGGCAGTTGATCGTTCGCTGATTGGAAAGGTGTTCGAGGCCACTGCGCCGATGGCTGTGAGCGCCGAATCGATCATCGAATTCTGCCGCACGATGGAAGAGCATAACCCCAGATACGGTAAGAGCGGCGCCAACGGCGAAATTGTGGCGCCGCCTTCGTTTGCGGTTACCTTTCGCAACACCGACGCCTTTTTCCGCTTCACTCCGCAGTTGGGCCGCGGGTTCGATGCCGGCAAGGAAGTCGAGTTCTTCGTCCCGATTCGGGCCGGCGATGAAATTTCGTTAACCTCGATCGTGCGCGATATTTATGAAAAAACCGGACGTACCGGCACGATGACCTTCGTCATCCTGCGCTCGACCCTCACCAATCAACGCGGCGAAACGGTGGCTCACGTCGATCATCGTTTTGTCCATCGAAATCCCGCCGCGAAAGAAAATCCGGCTGAAACAGAATGACGGCGGCAAGCGAAAGACAATTTGCGCAGGTCACCATCGGCGAGGCGCTCGGCCCGTTTGAAATCACTATCGGCAAGCCACTGGTGCGCCGGTACGCGGCCGCCTGCGGAATGGATTCGGGGCGTTTCCGTGACGACGGGGAAGCGCGCGCCGAAGGACTGCCGGGAATGATCGTTCCAGGAAATCTCAGCCTCAGCTTGTTGAGCAAGCTGGTGACGGATTGGATCGGTTCGGGAGGCGGCCATCTGAAGCGGATCGGAACCACCTATCGCTCGATGGTTCTTCCGGAGCACCGGCTGACGTTGCATGGCTTCGTTACTCACGTCGACTCCGATTCGCGGGCGGTCGAGATCGATGTCTGGATTGAAAACGATGACGGCGAGCGGCTGGTGATCGGCACCGCTTCGGTCGAATTTCCCACCACTGCCTGATCCGCCAGACAGCTTCGGAAAAAGCGTTACCTTTCGGCCTTCTTTTCACATCCCGGATCGTCAACTCGCGCCGCGGGCGGCGGCGCTGGCAAAAGCGCAGCGATCGACGGCGGATGATCGAAATCGAACAGGTCTTGTAAATTGTCGGCGGCGGCATCGCGCGCCGTAAGACGATCACCATCGAGAAAGCGGTTTTCGATCAGCGTCAAAATCGAAGTGTGATCGCTCGCCCGATGGGAGATGTAATGCGCTTTGGCGAACGGCGAAATCGCGACCAGCGGGACGCGGAAGCCCTCGCTGGTGAAGTTGGCGCAAAACTCGCGCGGCCTCGCCAGACCGCACAAGGTGGATTGCGCCCCGGCGCTGCGTCCGCAGTTGGCGCCCTGACCGGAAACCATCGAGTGCGGCGGATCCGATCGGTCGGCGCAAGCGCCGGGCGGAATTCCATCGGGAGTCGGCGCGGACGGCGGCGCGAGATGGTCGTAAAAACCGCCATTTTCATCGTAGGTCAGCAGCAGAATCGAATCTTTCCAATTAGGGCTGTTGCGCAGCGCGGCTATGATTTTCGAGACTTCGGCCTGCCCCGCCCGAATGTCGAGCGGCGGATGCTCATGCTGGCGCAAATCGATAAACACGACCGGCTGAAGCCGGCCGGCGGCCACCTCGTGAAAAAACTCCGCCAGCGGGTGGAAATGCGGCGAGCCGGTGGCGCGGAACAGCAACCCATACGGACGCGGCGGAGTCATCCGGTCATCGGGGAGTTGATAATATTCCGACCATCCGACGTGATGCCGGTCCAACAGGTCGAAAATCGATCCGCTGATTGGCCGATAACTGTTCAGGCCCGGATTGTCATCGACCTGGTTGGTCAGCAGATGCCCGAAAGACGTCGCCGCCATCGAGTACAACCGATTTGGCAATGTGGGTCCGATTACCGAGGAAAAATGATGATCGCTGATCGCGAAAGTTTCAGCCAGCGCATAGTAGTACGGTAGATCGGCCTGAGTATAAAAGCCCATCGCCGTATGCGTTCGATCTTCACGGTTGACGCGAACGAAGCCATCGCCCAGTACCGTAGCTGAATTGGGATCCTCGAAATTGGCGTCGCGATGCGCCGCCACCCATTCGTGAGCTGGATTATTCGAGCAGTATTGATTGAGATGGAAAACCGTCACGCGGTGTCCCTCGCCGTCGAAATTCCAATTTGAGCAGGTCAGATCGCTGGCGGCGGACAATTGGCAGGTGAGCCCATCGACACACCGGTGATCGCCCGGATCGCACGCCGTCGCGGAATGGAATAGTCCGCCGCGAACATAGGGCAGTGCGCCGAAATAGTTGTCGAAGGAATGATTTTCCTGCATCAGCACAATGATATGCGCGACCCGGTCGAGCCCTCGGGGAACGGCTTCGGATGCGCTGCTGCTACCCACGGTCGCGCATAAAGTGAATATCGCCACGGCTAAAGCGCGCATCCGCGGCTTGAAAAAATCGTTCTTTATTGTTGTTTCCAATCGGTAACCGCCTCGATTCTACTGTGTGATTCAAAGAAATTCCGACATTAGGCGCGATTGCGCAAATCAGCTATAAAAAGTCCGGGGGTGTGGGGGATGCGGCCGGAACAATCCACCTGGAAGGCGGACGCGATCGAGTCCGCCGACAATTACAAGACGCGCGCGATTTTCGGCGCCCTGATGCTCGCGGCGGCGGGCGCCTACGGTTACGGCCTGGGTAACTCCGCATTGGGCGCCAGCGAAGCCTACAGTGTCTGGGCCGCGTCCAAACCAGGCATCATTTCGATTATCGCGATCCCGGTGCTCCACGATCCTGGCAAGCAGGTTTTTTACTACATCCTTCTGCATTATTTCGCCTGTTTGTTCGGCGTGAGCGAAATCGCCGTCCGGATGCCTTCGGCGCTCTTCGCATTGGGCGATCTGGTGCTCATCTTTGCTGTGAGCCGCGCGATGTTCGACGAGGAGACCGGATTGGCGGCCGCCGCGATCTGGGCTTTCAATCCACTTGCGATAGTATTCGCCAGCCGCGCCCGCATGTACTCGATGCTGGTAGCGATGGGGCTGGCTCATCTGTGGGCGCTGTGGAAGTTGCGCGACCGGCCAACCATGGCGCGTACCATTCTATGCGGCGTGCTGGGGGCGCTGCTGCTCTACACTCATCTTGGGGGCGCACTGATTCTAGGCGCGGAGGCCGCGATGTTGGCGCGCGACTTCATCCGCGGGCGCCGCAACCCTCATGTATGGTTCGCCTTTGTGATTACGCTCGTCCTGTTCGCGCCCTATTTGCCAATCGTCAGGAACCAGAGCCAGGTGCTGGTGTCAGGCCACTGGCTGGATTGGATCGGCATACCCCATCATTACTCGCTGATCCAGAAAATCGGGGCAGGGAGCGCTGCGGCTGCGCTCGGGCTCGGATTGATTCTGACGCCGACGGTAGAAACCGGGCGCGATGAGCCGCTGCGATGGTTGCTGGCCTTCGCGATGCTTCCCACCGCCGCTTTGCTTGCTGGATCAATTCTGGTTCGGCCGATGTTTCATATCCGCTATGTTGCGCCGGCGATGGCAGGAGTCGCGATTTTGGTTCCGGCCTTGCTCGCTCACTGGAGCATCAAGGTAAGGAATCTGGCTGCGCCCGGGCTGATGTTGGCGGGGTTGTTGGCGATTCCATATGAAAACCCGAAACCGGAAGCATGGCCGCGGCTGGCGGAGATGATCGATGCCAACGGCAATACCGCGCAGCCAATCTTTTTTGAGTCCGGTTTTATATCGAGAGGGAAAGCTTCAGAAGTTCCCAACGGCGGCTTTCCGTTCGGCTTTTACTCGGTCCCATTCAATTATTATTTCCATGGCCCAAATCCACGCGTGGTGATTCCCGGCTATAATTCGGCGGCCGCGCGCGCCATCATCGTGGATCGCGTCGACGCAACCGGCGGCGGATGGCTGGTTAGCTGGAAACATAAGGAAGTTTTGTCGGAATTGCCTGACTCACATAAATTTCAGATCCGGCTCATCGCACAGACGCCGGAACTTATGATCTTCAGGATTGTTCCCGTTGGTGATCGAGCTCCGCAGCACCCGGCGCCATCGGCATCCTAGTCGCATCAAGAATGACGCCGGTCCATAATCGCTGGAGAAATTCATGAGAACCGCCAGATGTGACCTGCTTTACGCGTTCGCACGTGGACGCGCATCAAGGTGAAGCCCTCCAGGCTCGTTCATAAGATCAAGTCGCCTTCCGGCCGGCAACGGCGAACATTCCTAATCGTAAGCGCGGCTGGATTCTTCAATAACTACGACGGCGCGTTGCTGAATCTCGCACTTAGCCAGATTCAGGCCGGCTTGAAGATTGGAGAAGCGGCGATCGGGCCGGTGGTCTCGATGATCACGCTCGGCACCGTACTCTCACCGCTGATCACCTCTCAAGCAGACCGCTATGGCCGAAGGCGATTGTTGCTGCTAGCCCTCGCCGGTTGCAGCCTGCTGAGTGGCTTGTCGGCCTTTTCGTGGAACGCTGCCAGTTTTATCGGATTTAAATTTTTTACCACGGCGTTTGCTTCGGTCGAAGGTTCAATCGCAATCGTTATCCTGGTTGAGGAAGTGAACGCCGATTCAAGGGGTTTGGCGCTGGGACTTCTGGCCGCGATCAGCGCCAGCGGTTATGCCCTCGCCGCGATTGGTTTCGCGGGTATCGCCATTTTTCCGTTTGGATGGCGTGGGCTTTTCATCCTGTCATTTATACCCTTGCTGCTGATCGTTCCGCTGTGGCGAATGATGCCCGAGAGCTCGCGCTATGAAAAATCGCGCGATTCGATGCGCCAGCAGGGTTTCCTCGCGCCCTTTAATGCATTGTTCCGCACATATCCGCGCAGGTTTGCGATGATTGCGGGCGTGATGTTTCTCAATGCGATGGGCGGAACGCCCGGGGGCCTGATGCAGTCGAAGTATCTGCAGCAGGCTCACGGCTGGACCCCGCAGGAGGTTGCCATATTGATGCTCGGCGGCGGCGCGGTGGGCGTGCTGGGCAATATTATTGCCGGCCATCTGAGCGATCATCTCGGCCGGCGCATCGTGGGGCCGGTCTTTCTGATCGCAGCGCCGCTTCTTGGAGCATTGTTCTTCAATCTCTCCGGCGCTTTCGTGGCCGCGGCCTGGATTGGAGCCTTGTTTTCGCAAACTGCCGGCAGCACGGTGCTGAATACATTCAGTGCGGAGCTGTTCCCAACTTCCCATCGCTCGACCGCCGAGAGCGTGATTGCGGTCGCCGGTACGATCGGAGGTTCGGCCAGCTTGTTTATCGAGGGCTGGCTCTACACGGTGACCGGCAGTCATTGGCACGCGGTAACGGTTCTGATGTCCGCCTCAATCCTGGCTGGAATCGGCGTCGCGATCTTCTATCCGGAAACCGCGGGCAGCGAGCTTGAGGCCATCTCGCCGGAGCGCGATATTCCCAAACGCCGCCGCGCCTAAAGGCTCCTTGCGGGTTGGCGCATTGCAAATTAAAGCCCGGTTCGGATTTTCGATCGTTTGAAAAACCGCCGTCGTTAATAGTGGGCGCGAAATTCGGGAGCTTGACGGGGCAATGGCGAAAGTGATATTGAAAATCATTCTCAATTAAGGAAGTCGCCGTGCCTGTGAAAAATCTGATGCGATCGCTTGCCGCTGCTTGCGCGCTCGGTCTGATCGCTACCGCCGCCGCCTCAGCTTCGGACCTGATTCCGGAGATCAAGTTGCACAATGGTCGTTTTGAACCCGCCCAAGTAACGGTCAAAGCCGAGAGCCCGTTCAAGATGCGGGTAATCAACGCGGGCAAATCGGCAATCGAATTCGAAAGCTTTGAACTGCATCGCGAGCGCGTGGTGCAGCCGGGCGAAGCCATCACGGTTTATATGCCGGCGTTGAATGCCGGGACCTATAAGTTTTTCGACGATTTCCATCGTAGCACTGCACAGGGCTCGATTGTCGCCAAATAACCGCCGATGAGGAGTATGGCGCACGCGAAAACGATCACGACGCTCGTGCGTTTCGCCGCGGCGCAACTCGCTTCAATGCGGCAAAGCTCACGCGCGATCACGAGGGACCTCCGGCGCGACGCGGTGATCGGGTAGGTCAGCCTGGAAACCGCTGCAACCAGAGCCCCCAAATGACTTCGTTCCCGCGTCCCGTGAAGTTTTTCGCGGCGAGTTTGCTCGGGGCGGCTTTGTTTTTGATCCTGCCGAGCGTGGCTAAAGCTCAAGTCGATCCTTTCGAGTTCGAGGTTTATCCATACCAAACGCTCGGAATGGGCATGATCGAAATTGAATCGCTCAACAGTGTGGTGCCGAACGGTCATAGCGCGGGCGGCATCGGGACGTCATCGGGCAGCTTCGCCAGCCAGGCGATGTACCGCACCGCGATCGAAGTGACTTATGGCCTGACCGAGAAGATCGAGGCGGCAGCCTATCTTAATCTGGCGCGCCCCAACGGCGCATCTCTGCAGTATGCGGGGTCAAAATTTCGTCTGCGCGGCAGTCTATTCGAACAGGATGAGTTACCGGTTAACCTCGGATGGTACGCTGAATTGGAATGGCATCGTACCCCCGAGTTCGACGATGTTCCGCTCGAATTTGAATTTCGGCCTTTGCTCGAAAAAGACTATGGCTCGTTCGAAATTGACCTCAATCCGATTTTTGAAAAACCGATTTTTATCGGACCCGACAAGAACAAAGGCGTCGAATTTGGATACGCAGCGGGAGTCTATTACCGGATTCTGCGCACAATTTCGCCCGGCCTGGAATTCTATGGCGGAGCCGGTCCAATCAACGATACCGATCCGCTGAACCAGCAACAGCACTACGTGTTTCCAGTGATATTCGGCGTCTTACCCCGTGGTTTTGAATATAACGTTGGCGTCGGCCTGGGTCTGACCGGCGGCTCGGATCGCGTGCTGACGAAATTCAACCTCGAGTGCGAACGCTACCTCGGCGCCCTGTTCAAACCTCACAGCTAGCGATCCGGCCACCAGCGGATAACTTTTCTCGACTGTTTTTCAACTCTCCATTTTAGGCAGCACTTTGTTGGCTTCCAATTACTGCTGGCTGCCTCCTTATTTTGCGGCCAATGAGAAGAACTGCGGCACCAGGAAAGTGAAGGCGCCATTGACGCCGCCATCGGTGATGTAAAGCTCTCCCGCCTTGGGATTGATCGCGATGCCCGCCGGTGCGACCAACTGAGTCGCCGGTCCGTGGATAATTGCCATCGGCGGTACATCGCCATTATCGGTGATGTTCCACACCCCGACAAAATTATCGGCACTCCCCATCGTGAGCGGCGGCAGCGGAGGACCCTTGCAGCCTTGGCGCGGCAGATAACCGCCGAGATCATAAGGCGGCATGTACTTCGTATTGTCGATGGTGGCGAAGATTTTGCCGCCGTATACCACCACCTGCGCGGCAGCGATTATTCCGGTATGTGGCCCGGCAATAACCCCGCGCGGGGCCACGTTGCCCTGCGCGGTCCGATCAAAAATGAACAGACCACCGTTGCCGCCGCCCCAGCCGAACGAATTCGAGTAGGGTCCGGCAGCCCGTGACCCACGTTTTCCGCCGAGGAAGGTTGCACCGACAATGAGATTACGTTCCGGGTCCACCGCCAAACCCGAAAGGCCGCGCATCCCGGTTTCCGGTCCCCGGATAACCCGCTTAGGCGCGACGTCACCATTAGCGTCCCACGCATAGGTGAGAATCGAACTGGTGGCGAAGTCCGCCACTACCAGCTCCTTATGCAGATCATCGACCTGCAATCCCCAGGGCTGATGGAGCCGCGTTTTGGGTCCCTGTATGACGGCTAACGGCGCCGCTTCGCCGCTGGCGCCGCCACGAAAGGCAACTACCGAACTGGCGAGCGGTTCGCTGGCGAAAATCTCGTCACGGCCGGCATCGTAAGTGATTCCATGCGCAACGCGGGTGAGTTTGGTGTTTTGTCCGGAAACGATTCTGACTGGTTCGCTATCGCCACTTGCCAACCTGGCAAATGCCCCGATACGGGGATCGGTCACTCAGTTGGGTACCAGCAGTTCACCGCGTTTGGAGTCGAACGCCATCGAGAAGGGATTGCCGAAGCGCGACGAAGGAGTATTGGCTGGCGCATTGCGCAGTATCCGCTGCGGTTTTGCATTGCCATTGGCCGCGCGATCGAATACCAGCGCAGTATGACCGAAATCGGCCACCCACAGTTCGTTGTGAATCGGGTCGAACGCGACGCCCATTGGCACTGAGATGCCGGTCTGCGGGCCCTTGAGCGTGCGGATCGGGCGTACATTGCCGTTGGCGCTGCGGCTGAAGATCAATACCGAATTACCGCCGGTGTTGGCGACGGCGATTTCGTTATGCACCGGATCGACCGCGACTCCCGAGGGCCAATTAAGCTCGGTGTTCGCGCCCTGCACCACCCGCAACGGTGCGGTGTCGCCCCCGGCGCTATCGGCGAAGACGGTGATTGATGGTGGCTGATAATGACCGCCACCGGTGTAATCCACGTCCCAGTACGCGCGTGACCAGTTACCATGATTCACCACCGCGATCTCATGGTTTACGTCATCCCAGTACAGCCCATGCGGGTCCGCCATTTGGGTCTTCAAGCCGCGTATCTCGCGCAGGGGCGGCGTCGCTCCGGTGGCTCCGGTGCGATAGATCACAATTTGCTCGTTATGCTCGACCGCGACCGCCATCTCTTTGCGGCTTTGGCTGAAGCCCAGACCATAAGCGCCGTGCGGCGTCGCCAGCACCTGGGCCTTGTAGTCGCCGCTGGCATCAAACGGAAAGCAGGCTACGTCATCGCCGACATCGTTTTCGGTCACGCAGGTTAGTTTGCGCACCGGGTCGATCGCGACCCCGGCGGCAAACGAGATATAGGTTGCGGGACCCTTTATCTGAGTCAGCGCGGGCGTGATATCGGGCGAATCCGCGCTGCCGGCTTGTAAATCGTAAAGCAGCAGACTCTTAAGATTGGTATCGCTCAGCGCCACCCGTCCATTCGTAGTGTCGATCGCGACGCCATTGAACTCGGGATAGGGATCGTTGATTGCGCGGCATGGCGCGATATTGCCGCCAGTGGCCCGCGAGAAAACCGTGTCGAAATTAATTTTTGCATCGCTGCCCGGCGGCTTGGTTTGCGCGCCGGCATTGCCGCATAGCATCAGGCTAAACAAACTGATTACGACAGCGGAAAAACTCGAAATCGAGGCCAGGGATGGTCTGGGTTTCATGCAAGCACTCCCGTTCCCTTTACGATTACGCATACACAGCGCGACCGACTAACTACCAACTGAGTAACTATCTAACTACACTAGCCCGCTTCTTACATCATGGCCGGGCACGAGGCCCAGCCATGATGAAGAGGCGGCCACAAGCCTTCTAATTACAACACATCGAAGTTGTATTGGAACTGGCCGACAACCAATTGATGCCCTTTTAGAAACGCGGGCAGTCCCGGAACCCCATCGCTGATATTGGAGCCTATAATGTTGACGTAACGCAGGGTCGCGAAGTAATTGGCCGTCCACGGCGGCGTAAAGGTCACGGATGGCAGCAGTATCATAGTGTTGCCGTCAGGATTGTAGGCCATGACCCAGTTAGGATGAACCACGTTCCAATACCAACTGGTATCCACGGCGAAAATGAAGTTCTCCTCGTTATGCCGTAGTTGTTGATACTGAAGCGGACCCATTTCCATAAAACGGCTGGGGTTAAGAACCGTATAATTGTTCCACTCGACATGCATCCCCAACGTTCCTGTCTGGGTCAGCCAGGGCGCATAAGCGCTATCCAGATCCAGGGCCATCAAGGTGCTGACAGTGCTCGAATACTGCACACCGCTCGGAGTATTCAGGGCTCTAGTGGCGAAGGGTGTACGATCCTGCCATACCGCTTCCCCTCTGACTACGAAGGGAAGCGTCTGCGACCACTGTCCGGGCAGAACCAGCGGGGAGTTGCCGGTCAGTCCAAGATCGTTTAAGTCCGGAAAAATACCGACGAGCTGGTCGGTAGGCGCACCGATCAAGGGTGGTGGCGTGTGGATACCATAGATCGAATTGGCGGTGCTGATTCTTGGACCCGGCCTCAACATAAGGGCTGGCGAATATTGATGACCATGCCAGTACAGAGCCGTCACCTCGTACTGATTGGCGATTAAACCGTGCAGCCTTAGACCAACTTCGCTGGCGTTTAGACCATCTCCCGGCAGTCGCCAGTCAATGACACTCGCGGGATTAAGAAAATTGGAGGTAACCGGACACTGCGGATAGTCTCCGCCCAGGGCAACCGGATCGAGAAACCGATCCTTGTTTTTCACGCCCGGGGAGGCGAAGGCCTGCTGTGACGCCAGCCCGAGACCGCCGCATGGAAGAGTGGTTTGACTGTCGAACCGGCTGCCAAAGACCGGGAGACGGTTCACCGCGCCGGCGGTCGCATAAGTACCGGCATACTCAAGCGAAGGATTGTCGGTGTAAATCCAGTTATTCTGCGCGGGCTGGTAACCGGGAACCCAGATAAATTCGAGGAAATCGTTCGAAAACGGTCCCGCATCGGGCAGATTGAGGATCGGATGCAACATCCACAACGGCATGCGATCCTGTTCAAGGTTGGCGAACCCGATGTTCCACGAGAGATCCTCGGGATTGACCACGTCGGCCACTCTGAACGCGAGGGACTCGCCCCAGGTGACGATTTGGCGGCCGGCGTAAACAGTCAGCGGTCCATGAGAGGTCTTCCACCACGCTTCGTGAAACTCCAGCGTGTTCCAGTAATCGGCGGCCGCGGAGGCGGTTCCGCGATTACCTACGCGATTGAGCGCAAAGGCGTCATTAGAGTGCGAGTTCTGATCAAAACCGTAGGACGGCTCATAAACGCCCCAGAAGCGCAGGAAGATACGATCATTGGTATCCGGTGCGAAATTGATATCGGTCTGGAGGAGATTTCTTTCGGTCGCGAGATAATTTCGTGGGGCGCAGTCATGCGTAGGATCCCCGCATGGGTTGATGGGCGTAAAGATAGTAGCCCCGTGCGGAGGCGCCGTCCCCATGTTGTTCATCCGCAACTGATAGGGGTTGACGAACATCCCGGAGGTGTTTTGATACAATCCACTGATGTGCAGGTTTTGCAGCCACGGCGTCTGCGGACTGCCCAACAGAGGGCCGGGAGGGCCACCGCGTAGCAGCTCCTGGCCGAACGACGGACCGGTGGCAACCGCCGGCGCCGATTGCTGGCAATAAGCCTGCGACTGGAAAATCAGTAGTGATACGCAGACTATCGCCAAACTCCGGGTCAGCGCGCTTATCAGAATTCTGGCAGCGTATGCATTTATAGCGCGGGTTCCATTTCTCTCCACAACGAGTCCTCCTTCCCTGCGTCAACGGCACTGCGCATTCCAAGTGCCGGGATCTCGCGGCCCCCAAATAAAGCTTCTAGCGCATCACCTGCCACAGACCGGCAGGAGTTGCGAATCGCTTCACATTAGTGAAGTCGGTGCCCTCGTAGTCTTTGCAATCCGAATTCGCCCGGAACCATCGTCCCTGCGGATCGCTGGTGGCCACCACCCCGTAGTGAGCGTTCTGCTGATCGATAATCAGTTGAATGAACTGCGTGCCTTCGCGCTGGAAGCCTTCGCCGGGCACCGGCGTGCCCAGATGCAGCGCCATCGAGGTCTTCCAGAATTTCATCGCGGGGTCATACTGATCCTTCCAGAGGATGCCGTACGAGTCCTTGTCTATCCACATGACCTCCTTGCCATAGCAGTACCCCTTCTGAAATGGCGGGAGGCGGTGCGCGTCGATTACGTAGGTAGGACGAACTTCCCAGGTGCCGACCGTCGGGGTCGGAAATGTCAGGCCCGACTGATAGTAGTCCTGCGGCGAGTAAACGTTACCGAACTGATGGGGATCGGACTTGGTCAGTGAAATTATGTCCTGATCATGTAGGAAAGTTCCGTCCCACAGCACAATCCCGCCATTAAATCCTTCGCGCGAGTCATCCTCGACCGCATCGCTACCCAGATGCGGCGAGCAGCGCGCTGCCGACGAGAGGCGCAGCACCCGGCGCAGCGATGGAATGAAGGCGAAGGAGTCCTGATCCTTAGAAGGATCAACGTAGTAAACCTTGATTTGGGCGGTATAGCGGGCCTGCTCGGGTGAGACGACCTGATTATATTGAATACGGTCGACGCCCGGGTAACTGGGATCGGTAATCGGCATACCGATGTCGCTGATAAAGCTGAACTTTCGATCGACTTCCCAGAAAGTCAACGGGGATGCGTTATGAAAGCGATCGTATTCTATGGCGACTCCATGTTTGCCGCACATCAGGTACGGCGTGTAGCGGTACCACATGTTCACCAGTATCTTGTAGCCCTTCTGCGGGTCGGCGGGCGTAGGAAACGGAAGACCGGCCACATAGCCGGTGACTGAGTGCGCGCCGTTCGGCAACTGGACGATCTTTGCACTCCCGCCGTATTTCTCAGTGTCCTGAATAAACTTGGTGGGCGGATCAAAGTGGTTCGGCGCTCCAATCTGAATTCGGATGTCCGGTGGCATTTTCCAGTAATAAGTACCGGCGAACAGATTGGCCATCCCATCCGGCATGAACTGTTTGTACTGCTTCCAGTTCTGCATCGTGATAACGGTGCCCGGCGCGACGGTGGCCGATTCACTCTGAGCAAAAACTGAAGCCTGCGACAGAAGCAGCATCAGCAATCCCGTAAAAACCAGCCGTATAAATCTCATGCGCATGCTCCTATAAGTCTCTTTTCGGCGAACCAGCTCTTATGGATGCCGTGTAGCGCTTCGCATCCTTAATCTGTCAGCTCGCTATCACCCAGAGGCTAGGCGCGGAAAGAAATCGCTTTTTCGTCCGACCTTCACATCCGACCTCAATCACGCTGTACTTGCGCACCCGCCTCGCCTGATCCGGTGGCAACAGGAACTTTCAAACGAATGCAGGGCGTATCGCATGATCGGTACTTCGATGTCAACTAGAAAATAGGTCTTATAATACGCTAGAAGTTATAGTTACGAATACGCTAGTAAAGTGAAATATAGGTGTTGAGAATCGTGGCTGTTAAAGTCAGGTCAGTTCAAGATAATCCAAGATAAAAACTAATATCCAGAAGAATCAACAGCGTATTCAATTAGCAATGACGTGGAGCGGATCCGGTCGCCGAGGATGGCAGAAGTTGATGCGAATCAACTCTGGCGGGGCGATCCACCACGGGAGTATAAGCACATCAGGCGGCTTGATCATGCGCCCTCGGTTTGACGGCGCTAATCTAATAAGGAGGGTATGCGAAATGGCGGCAGGTCAGGTGGAACATCCGGAGTCGATCGCAACGCAAGAGGTCAGTTATACGAGCGGGGGATCGCGAATCGGAGGGTATCTGGCCCGTCCCCGCGAGAACGGCCGCTATCCCGGCCTTATCTTACTTCATGACATTTTCGGCGTCAGCGACCACGCCCGCGATGTCGCACGGCGCTTCGCCAATGCCGGGTTCGCGGTGCTGGTGCCGGACTGTTTCAGCCGCATCGAGATCGGGACCGACGAGTCGCGGTTGCGCGAGCGGGCCGAGGCGTTGGACGATCGGCTCACCGTCGGCGATATCGAAAATGCGGCTGCATTGCTGCGCGGCCTGCCGGCGTGTACCGGCAGGATTGGAACTGTCGGATTTTGCATGGGTGGCCGGACGGCTTTGCTGGTCGCGTGCAGCAGCGGCAAGATCGATGCGAGCATAGACTGTTGGGGCGGATCGATTACTCCTGACACCGGGGTAACGAAACTGCACCCGACGCCGGTGGTCGATCTGGTGAAAAACCTGAGCAGCCCGGTTTACGCGGTGTTCGGCGCGGAGGATGAAAATCCCTCGCCGGCGCACGCGATCGAATTAAAATCGCGGCTGGAGTGGGCGGGCAAGCTCGACCTGGTAACGATGGAAACTTTCGCCAACGCCGGGCATGCATTCTTCGCCGACCACCGGCCGGAACGGTACCGCGAAAAAGCCGCGCTCGAACTATGGCCAAAGATGGTGGCGTTCCTTAAGCAACACCTTTCTTGAATTATTCGGAGGAACAGCAATGGCATTGATCAAGGCGACGGATTTAGCTTTCGGCCGGCTGCAATCGCCCGACCTGGACATCCAGGAGGAGTTCTGCCGGAATTTCGGCTTTGTCACGGTGGAAAAGACCAGCAAAGCGCTGTACATGCGCGGCGCTGATTCTCCCCATCACATTCATGTCACGCACAAGGGCGATCCGAAATTTCTCGGCCTCGCGTTCCAGGCCGGGAGTGAAGACGATCTGAAAAAGATTGCGAAAGCTCCAGGCGCTTCAGGAATCGAAAATATCGACGAACCGGGCGGGGGCAAACGGGTGCGGCTTATCGATCCGAACGGTTACCAGGTTGAAGTGGTATTCGGTATTCAGCAACTCGAACCGATCAAGCTGGTGCGCGATCTGACTAATTCAGGCGACGAGCCGCTGCGCCGTGCGGGCCGTTTGATGCGCGTGCCGAAACCGCCGACCACCATCAAGCGCATCGCGCATGCGGTCATGGGTACGCCGCGGCTTAAAGAGACGCTGAGCTGGTTTCGCGAATACCTCGGGTTCATCGCTTCCGACGATATCTATGTGGATAGCAAGGATAACGTTATTGCGTCGTTCAATCGCCTCGACAATGGAGATCGATACGTCGACCATCATGTTTTCTTTTGCATGAAATCCGAGAGCGCCGGACTTAATCATCTTTCGTTCGAGGTTCCCGATATCGACGCGGTATTTATCGACCATCAATATCTGAAAGGGCTCGGTAAATATGAGCACATGTGGGGAATTGGCCGGCATGTTATCGGCAGTCAGGTCTTCGACTACTGGGCCGATCCATGGGGCCGCATCCACGAGCATTGGGCCGACAGCGATCGCCTGAATGCGAGCACGCCCTCGAATCTGCTCAGCGCGGAAGAAGGATTGGGTTCACAATGGGGTGAAAGGGCGCCCGACAAGTTCATCCACCATATCACCCCTTAGCGGGTGAGATGGCTGGAGCTTAAACGTTCAAGTTGCGCCGGGCCGCACGAGAATTTCTCGTGCGGCCTTTTTCATTCAAATGCCGGAGCCAGGTTGTGCGCCAGATAACTTCGGTCGAGTTGTTGCAGGCTGGCGCAGCCAAGCTGGGCCATCACCCGATCGATTTCGTCGCGCAGAATATCGATCGCCCGGTGTACCCCAGGAAGTCCCGCCGCCGCGGCGCCATAGAGCGTCGCCCGGCCCACGAATACGAATTGAGCACCAAGACAGAGGGCGGTCACGATATCGGAACCGCGACGCACACCGCTATCGAGCATCAGCGTGGTCTTGCCGCCGACGGCCGCCTGAATGGCGGGAAATGCTTCGACCGATGACGGCGCACGATCGAGCTGCCGTCCGCCATGATTGGATACCCAGATGCCATCGACTTCCAGTTGCACGGCTTTCGCCGCATCGCCGGGATGCAAAATTCCCTTGAGTACCAGCTTCCGCGGCCACCATTGCCGAAACTTTTCGATTTCGATCCAGGTAAGCGTCGCAGGAGTCTGTTTGCCAAATATCAGGTTGATTGCGCCGGTGGTCGAATTCTTATCTGAGTAGGGCGCCCAATTCTCGAATCTGGGCATGCCATGCCGGAAGTACTCAACTAGCCACTTCGGGTGCGTAAGCGCTTCCGCGATAATCGAGGGAGTTAATTTCAACGGCAGTCCGAAACCATTGCGCAAATTGCGCTCGCGCTTGGAATTCACCGGAATATCGACCGTGACTACCAGTGTAGGAAGGGCGCAATCGCGCGCGCGGCGAATCATGTCCTCGGATATTTTTGGATCGCGCGCCGCGTAGAGCTGATACCATGTATTGCTCGGTGCAATCGCAGCCGCGGCTTCCACAGTCGCGGTACTTGCGCCCGACATCACGAACGGCAGGTTGGCCGCGGCCGCCGCCCGCGCCAGCATCAAATCGGCGCCGGCCCGGAACAAGCCGGCCAGCCCGGTCGGGGCAATACCAAACGGGCTGTCGTACTTGCGATCAAAAAGCATTATCGATTGATCACGTTTGGCTACGTCCACCAAATAGCGCGGGGTCAGTTGATAGCGGGAAAACGAGGCTTCATTGCGATCGAGGCAGCGTTCATCCTCGACCCCGCCCTCGATGTAATCGAACGCGATTCGTGGAAGCCGGCGTTTGGCCATCCGGCGCAGGTCCTCGATATTTATCGCGCGCTCAATTTTCATATATGGCTGTTTCTGCCTCCGGCCTGCATTCTTTCGCGGCGACTATAGCAAGTGCCGCCGTCGAGCGTCGCCATTCGTGACAGACAGGTTAAGGCCGGTAAAATTTACAAAGTAATAAGCTATTAAGACTGTCTCCGAAGAAATAGCAGTCAATCAGAGGGTTTAGCCGATCATGCGGTTGGCAAATAGCTTGCGAACTTCAAAACCGCTTTCGATTCAAGCGTGCGGCGCCTGCGATTATCGAATGGTCGCTGGGAGGACTTTTGGTGCCGCACCCTGGTCGATGGATTCTGCGCCCTGAATATGCGGCAGATAGCAGGCTACAGCAGTAGCCTCTCAAAGAACTGAACCAAGGCCGGTGGCTGAGATCAATATGAAAAATTCGCTAGGTATCACGCGCACCGCGATCGCCGTCGCGCTGCTGGTGATCGTCCCACTACTGCTGTTCGCGTGCGGTCCGGCCGCGCAGGTGGTCCTCCAGGGCGGAGAAAAACCGCTCCAGGTCAAGCAGAATCCGGTACAGGCTGGGCCGCGGGTGATCGTCTTCGCGCTCGATGGCGCGGGCTACAATCAGTTTATGGACGCCGTGCACTCGGGCAAGGCACCGAATATTCAGCGATTGTTCGGGCGCGATCTCAGGGGCGGCGTCTTCGCGCATGCCTACTCAGTTCCCGATACGCTGGCGGTGTTGCCGACAACTCTGCCCGGATGGACGGCGACCTTCACCGGTACTCCATCAGCCTACAATGGCGTGACTGGCGATGAATTTTTCCTGCGCCGTCAGATGAAATTCTATGCACCGGTACCGGTTTCGGTCGGCAATGCCGACGATACCATGCGGATGCTGAGCGATGATTTGCTCGGTAAGGTGATTGAAACGCCCACCGTATTCGAGCAACTGAAGCTGCGTTCTTATGTCTCGCTTAATGGCGTGTACCGCGGCGCCGATATTTTTACTCAGCCCGATCGCACTTCGTATGCAGGCATGCTTGCGGCGGTGGCGAAGGCGGCGCTAACCGGCTCGCCGACCGACCGCGCGGTCTTCGCGCATCTCGATCAAACTTCGGTCGACTCGGTGATCAGCACCATCGATCAGCACGGATTTCCCGACTTGCAAGTGGTCTATTTCCCCGGCATCGACCTGTATACCCATCGCGCCGGTAACCCGCTGCATGACGAATCCGTCTACATTGAAGAGGTCACCGATCCCGCGGTGGGGCGCGTGATCGACTATTACCGGCAGCATCAGATGCTGGATAAGACGTACATTTTATTCGTCGCCGATCATGGCCATACGCCGGCGATGCCGGATAATCGGCATGCGCTCGGCAACGATACGGATCGATCGCTGCCGCGACTGCTCGAAGGCAAAGGCTTCCGGGTTCGCCCACCGGCCCTCGACACGACCAATCAGGATTATCAGGCAGTCATGGCTTACCAGGGTGTGATGGCCTACATCTATCTGGCAAACCGATCGAAATGCGCTAAACAAGGCATGAAATGCGATTGGACCAGGCCGCCGCGTTTCAGGCAGGACGTGATGCCGGTGGTGCGCGCTTTATACAGAAGTAATCGGATCGGCCGTCCAATTGCGCAATTCAAAGGTACTCTCGATCTGATTTTCGCCCGCGTACCGGTGGCAGCCGGCCGCAATACTCACGAGTTCGAAATCTTCGATGGCCGGCGACTGGTTCCGATACGCGACTATTTGCGACGTCATCCGCGGCCGGATCTGGTCGATCTCGACCAGCGGATGCGATGGTTCAGCGCAGGTCCTTATGGCGATCGCGATGGCGACATCGTGGTGCTGCCGAAATTCAGTTACACCAAGCCGATTCAGGATCGTTACTATTTCGGTCCCCCCTATTGTTCCGAACATGGCAGTCCCTCACTGCAGGACAGCCATATACCACTGGTGCTCGCTTCGACCGCAGCCAGTGGGCAACAGTTGCGCCGGCTGGTGCGCGGGCTTACGGCCCGGCCGCCCACACAACTCGATGTTGTCCCTCTGATCAAGGCCATAGTTAAGGGCAGCGCGGAGGTGACGGCGGAGTCCGATCGCTAACGATTAAATCGAGGAGTGCGCAGTGGCGAGCGTGGCAAAACCGAGGTGCCAAGAAATCCCTGGCCGGCAAGCCGTTCGATGAAGGCGGCGAGCCACTGTACGTGCAGGGGGCCGCAAAGGGTCAGCGTCGCTACCGCTATTACGTCTCCAAATCCTTGGTCATAAGTGATTCTGAAAACCCACAACAGGGCTGGCGAGTCGCCGCGCCGGAGATCGAGCGGAAAGTCACGACCGCGGCTCAAGCAGTGCCGGGAGATCGCGCGGCAATCACGCTCGCGCTTGAGCAGTCGGGTATCGATCTGAATCGGTTGCCCTCCGCCATGACGACGACACAGGTGTGGGAGGCGATCGCCACCGGTCGCTAGCGGGTCGAATCTTTAGCTAAAAATCGAAAAATCGTGGGGACAGCGGAACGCTGCCCGGAAACGGCAGATTCGGCGCGATCCCAGCCGCCCGACCGATGGACAATAGGCAGAGAGTTCTTGACGCACAACGGTTTTCTTCATTCCGCCGTATGTCACCCGCGAATATCTGATGATGCCGATTTGTACCTAGCGTCCCCACAAAAGTCCCCACAGTGGGGTGGTTTGATTACCGACGAAGTCTTACGGGAAGTTGTGCGCTTTGGACAAGGCGATTCCGACGCCCGGCATCACCCGTTCATCGAGCGTGCGCAGTTAAGACGACGCGTTGCGGGATCGCGGTCAGGGCGCCGGTTGCGCGACGGCGGCGGCGCCCACTGCGTAAAGATTGCCGTCATCGGACCCGAAGTAAACGGTGCCATCGGCGCCGATCGCTGGCGATGAGTTTATCGCCTGAATCACGCCGGTTGTGAATTTCCACTTTAGCGTGCCGTCCGGATTGATCGCGTACAGGTGCCGGTCATTGCCGGAGCCAACGTATATGGTGCCATCGGCACCAATCGCCGGCGACGAAAGTACTGGATTACCAGTTGGAAACTTCCACTTCTCGGTACCATCGGGCTTCACGGCGTAGAGGTTGTAATCTCCGGAACCAACGTAAATGGTTCCATCATCGCCAATCGCGGGTGAAGAGAGGCCAAATCCACTAGACTTTCCGTCGTTCGCCCAAAACTTCCACTTAGCGGTGCCGTCGGGCTTTACGGCGTAAAGCGTGTCGTCGGAAGAGCCAATTACCACGGTTCCATCGCTGCCTACAGCTGGCGCTGTGAGAGGATGGGGAGCGGCAAATTGCCAACTCAGAGTTCCATCGGGATGGAGCGCGAAAAGTCGACCGCTCTGGCTCCGGGCGCCGATATAATAATAACTAGAGCCGAGGTAAATAGTATTATCCGTACCGATTGCGGGCGAGGACAAGGTGGTAAATTTACTAGGTGTGAAAGTCCACTTCAACGTGCCGCCAGGATTGACCGCGTAAAGCTCATTATTTGTGTTGGCTAAAATGGCGCCATCAGCCCCGATAACCGGCGCGTCCATCCTACCGCCGGCCATAGCCAACACCCACTTTTGCTCGCCATCTGGGTTTATTGCGTAGAGGTTACTGTTAAAAGGATTCGGAGATACGCGCTGATCGTTGCAACCGAAGTAGAGGGTTCCGTCAGCGCCGATCGCGGCCGGGGATTCCACTGTGCCGCTGGTTCTAGACACCCACTTACGAGAGCCGTCGGGTCTCACTGCATAAAATTTGTAATCATCTGAGCCGACGTAAATCGTTCCATCAACGGCAATCACTGGGTTGGCAGTCGCCGAGCCGCCGGTTGAGAACGTCCACTTCAGAATGCCGGGGTTGGCGCTGGTGCTGAATTCGCTCCGGCCGGTGTGGGCGCGATCGTGGTGGAACATCGGCCAGGCTGGGGTTGTGGTCACAGGAACCTTGGCGATCGCGCGCCGCGGAGGTGCAACGCCCACGGCATAAAGGTTGTTGTCGCCGGAGCCGATATAAACGGTTCCATCGGCGGCGATCGCCGGCGCGGAGTGGATATCGCTGCCGGTTGGGAAGGTCCATCTCTGCGTACCAGCCGGCCGTATCGCGTACAAATTGTAATTATCAGAGGCTACATAGACTGTGCCGCCGGCGCCAAACGCCGACGTGGAATTCCCAATGACGCCAGTTGTAGCCGCCCACTTCTTCGTTCCGTCGGGGCTTATCGCGTAAAGGCGCCCGTCGTAGGAGCCGGCGTAAATCGTGTTATCGGGGCCGACCACCGGTGCGGAAAAACTGGCGCCATCGCCAGTCGATTTTAGGCTGACAAGCCGATATCAGCGTCGCGGCAATCGCCGCTATAACCAGCATCCCGGCGTTCTGTATTGTGACCCGAAATGATTTCATTGGGTGGCCGTGCGGCAGCCTATCAGCGCTCGGGTTAAGATTGCCCTCCAAAGTATGATAGGTACCACGATGACGTGCCGCCACCGCAACCAGCTTGGTAAAGTGAAGCGAAACCTTCATAGCACGGCCAAGATGGTAATCGTGCTCGCCGCGCTTCTGGCCGGTGCCGCCGACAGTCGGGATGCTGTCCAAGGCTCCTTACGCGCCGATCGGATGAGCCGCTTGCCGCGCGTCATCTTGTGGGCGTGGGAGCGACGCGAGAATCTTAACTTCATCGACCCGAATACAACCGGCGTGGCATATCTTGCCTGTACGCTCGACCTCGATGGCGATACCGTCCTGATGCGCCCACGGTTCCAACCTTTGACGGTGCCGCCGCGCACGACGTTGATTGCGGTGGTCCGCATCGAGAACGATAGGCGCAGGCCCCCGGCGTTGTCGGCCGCACAGCGCGTTGACGCCGCGAGAATTATTGTGGGATTGGCGGCTACGTCGCCGGCGGCGATTCAGGTTGACTTTGATGCGACCCGATCGGAGCGCGCGTTCTATCGCGATCTAATCGCCGACGTGCGAAGTCGTCTGCCCGCCTCCGTCCCGCTGTCGATGACCGCGCTCGCGTCATGGTGTTTCGACGATGACTGGCTATCGAGCTTGCCCGTCGATGAAGCCGTTCCGATGCTTTATCGCATGGGTCCCGGCGCCGGCGAAATCACTGCCTATCTGCGCCAGGGTGGCGGGTTCGTGCCGGCGCTGAGCCGCAACAGCGTTGGCCTCTCTCTCGACGAGCAGGTTGCGGGCCTGGCCATGGGCAAGCGGGTGTACCTGTTCTCGCCCAAGCCGTGGACAGCCGCATCTGTACGCAGTGCGATCGGACAGGTCGCGCAATGAAGCGCTGGCGAGCGGTGGTTATGGTTCTTGCGGCCGCCGTGCTGCTCTTAGCGCCGCCACTATCGAGCTGGTCCAACGCGAGCGGTGTGCATTCGGTGATCGCGTTGTTCCAATCGCACGTGCATCCCGACCTCCCATTCGATCAATTCGCGGCCGGCCGCCTCGGTATTATTCAGCCCACTTGGAGACGTTCCTATCTCTACGCCGCCTACAGATACATGGACGGGTCCGGCTTTGACGCGGGCGAGCAGCAGGCGCTGGTCGCAATGTGGAACAAATCGCTGGGTTTGGGAAAGTCTCCGGCGGGATCGTCCCAATCGCCGGAGGACCAGCAAAACGCAGACAAGGTTACCTCAGAATGGATTGCGGCGCGCAACAAGGTTCCCGGCGTCGACGCCATCGAAGAAATAAACGTGTACCGCCTAGCCCCGGTGGAATATGGATCGTTTAACCACGCCAATTGCAACGACAGCTCTTTCCACACAGCGGCGGCCACGCTCGAGACGATGATCGGAAAGTTCGGACTGTCGAGTCCACAGGTGAAACGATGGGTGGACGCGCAGGATCAAGTATTCGACAATTGTTCCGGTACGCCGCCGACGCTCGCGGATGACTCACAGGAATGGTTCAAAGCGAGCGAGACCTGGTTTCAGCTGTGCAAAACGGTGCCCGGCGTCGTCACGCCGGGATCGTACGGAGAAGGAGATAACTGCCGGGCTAGGAAGTACCGGACGGTGACGGCGAGGCTGGAATTCATGATCCATGATTTTGGCGTGTCGAATCCCAAAGTGAAGCAATGGGTGGACGCGCAGAATCAAGCTCTGGTGGAGTGCGGGAGATCGCCGCATTCAGCGCCCGGGAGTACAACGGCGCTTGCCGCTCCCGAGATTCCACTGCCACTGACAAATGGCACGCCATTCGAGCAGGCGCAGCGCACCTATCAGATCGCATCCGCGAACTTTTACGCCGGAAACTTCGATACCGCGGCGAAGATGTTCGAGGCGATCGCCGCCGGCCCTTCCTCGCCGTGGCGGCAACTCGGGCCCTACCTGGCCGCCAGAGCGACGATCAGGAAAGCGACATTGTCGTCAGAGAAAAACGACCATGCGCTGCTGGCGCAGGCGGAAGCCCAATTGAACGATATCATCGCCACGTCAGGCGACGACGGCGTCAAGCATGACGCACGGCGATTGCTTGGGTTCGTAGAGGCCCAGTTGCATCCGCAGCAGCGCGAGGAGGAGTTGGCGCGCGCGGTCATGCTGCCCACCTCGGGCGACGTGCTGGAGCAGGATGTCAGCGACTACATCTGGATGCTCAACAAAGGCCCGACGAATAATAATTCCCCCACCGACGACCTGACAGATTGGATCGCCACTTCTTCCGCCTCTGGTCAGAATAATGCCGACATGGCCAGTCTGCTCGCGCATTCGCTCGAGCAGTGGAAAGCGACCTCGTCGTTGTCGTGGCTGGTGGCCGCGATTGCGGAAATCTCCTCGTCGGATCCAAACGCGCCGGCGCTGATCGAGTCAGCGGATAAGATCAGGCCCGGCTCGCCCGCCTTCGCGACGGTCACCTACCATACCGCGCGGCTCCTGATCGGACTGGGTAAGACCGATGAGGCGCGAGCGAAACTTGACGCGATGCTGGGCAACCGCGATGAACTGCCGCGCTCGACGATGAACCAGATTGCGGCCTTGCGCATGAGTGTCGCGCGCAATTTGAACGAGCTGCTGGAGTATGCGCCGCGCACGCCGCTCGGGCTTACCGACGACGCCGACAGCGACGAACTGCCCTCGGAACTTGACGGTCAAGGCCTCAAGGAGCTGGTTGCCGGGCCGCTGTTCGATCAGGACGGAGCCGGCGCTTTAACGCGATGGTTACCGCTGAGCGTCCTGATGCAAGCCGCGAGCAGCCGGACTCTGCCGCCGCGCCTGCGCGGGCAGGTCGCACTCGCCACCTTTATCAGGGCGATTCTGCTCGGCAACGCGGCGGCTGCGCGCGACCTCGCACCTTTGGTGACGCAATCGTTTCCGCAACTCAAGCCGCCGATCAATGAGTGGCTCGCGGCGCAAGGTCCGGATGCGCAACGCTTCGCGGCCGCCTTCATGATGCTCCAGAATCCCGGTCTGCGTTTTTACGTCGATCCGGGCCCAGGCAGGATTACGGAGCTCGACAAGATCGATTCTCTTCGCGACAACTGGTGGCCCTCTCTGGTTGCGCAGAACTTTCAGAAGCAGACATATCCGGGGTTCCTTTTCGCGGCCCAGAAGAAATCAGCGGATGAGGAATGGCAGAAATTGTCAGCGATCAACGCCCCGAATTTCCTCTGTTCCGAGGCGATCGATTGGGCGCAGACGCACCCGAACGATGAGCGCTCGCCCGAGGCACTCTATAGGTGCCTACGAGCCGTGCACCTCGGATGCTCGAACAGCCAGGGCACCGTGCTGGCCCGATCGGCGTTTGTTCTGCTCCATCGCCATTACCCCCAGAGCAGTTGGGCCGCGACCGGCAGCCTCTGGTATAAAGGCGACGGCTGCCCTGGCTCCTAGGGCTTTCGATTGACCGCCGAGAAGTCGAGCTGCGCGGAGCCGTCTCCAAGTCGATTCCGCGGATGCGCTTGACCAGCATGAGCCCGGCATGGTGAAGGATGTTGGGATGGTACCCGTCGACGGAATTCTCGAGGGCCATCTTCCAGTTGCCCTTGTAGGCGTGTCGGAGGACGCCGCCGCGGACGACAATCTCGCCGTCCGGTGCGAGGTCAATAAACTGGTCGAGGAGCCGGACGGCTCGGCCCAGGCGGGCTCACGCTCGCGAAGAGGAATCCGCGATAGCTCGCTCACCGTCAAGAAAGTACGAGGAAACTGTAGTTAACCCACTTTCGTCCGGCGCGGGTCCGAGCCGATACCGAGTTAATCGCGCGTATCGCTGCGATCCATCTGCGCGCGGCCTCGACCTGGTCGATCGCATCCTGAATATTTACGAGACATCACTCTAATAGAGCATGCGGCCGAAACGGCCGGCGTAAGAGCCGCCATCGACCAACAGCGTGTAGCCGGTGATGTAGGAAGCATAATCCGAGGCGAGAAACAAAAAACCCTCAGCCACCGCCTCGGGCATCGCCATTCCCATCGGCATGCCCTCGCCGATTCGCGCTTCGAACTGGTCGACCTGAATTCCGTTTTCCTCGAGCGTGCGCACAGCCCCCTCGGTGCGGGTGAAGCCCGGCTGCACCCCGCAGGATCGGATACCCTCGCGCGAATGCAGCATCGCGGTGGCCTTGATAATCATCTCCTGCGCCGCCTTAGCCGCGCTGTAGGCGGGAAAGATCGCCGGATGCGTATGCGCTCCGTAATCCCCGAACAGCGACGCGGTGGCCGACAAGAGTACGCCGCCGCCCGCTTTCCGCAGCCATGGTATCGCCGCCTGAAAGGCATAGAGCGTTCCGCTGGCCAACACGTTGAACTCGCGCTGCCACTGCTCAGGTGGAAGATTCTCGATCACGAACGAGACCGGACCGAACGGCGTCGAGACCATGAGGTCGAGACCACCGAGCGCCTTCGCGGCACTGTCAACCGTGCGATGCACCTGTTGATGATCCGCGATATCGAGCTGAAAACACGGGGCTGCGCCCAACTCGGCGGCGGTCGCTTGAGCCGCTGCGCGATTCAGATCGGCGCATGCAACGCGCGCCCCTTCGTTGTGAAACAGGCGCGCGGTAGCTTGCCCGATTCCCGACCCCGCGCCAATAACCAGTGCCCGTTTGCCGTTTAGAATAGCCATCGCTATGCGTATAAGAGTCCGCCGTCGACCAGTACTGAGACGCCGGTGACATGACGGGATCGCGGCGAACATATGAACGCGGTGGCCTTGGCAATTTCGTCGGGTGTCCCCGCCCGGCCGATTGGAACGCGCGCCACCAGCCGCTCGAAAGCATCGCCGGAAATTCCAGCTTCCGCTCCGCGCTCGGCGGCGAACGCGCGCAACTGCGGACTATCGATCAGTCCCATGAAAATAGCATTCACCCGTAACCCGCGTTTCGCCCCGTGTAGCGCGAGCGATTTGGTGATCGGACCCAGCGGGGCTTTGCTCGCACCCATCAGTCCCAGGTCCGGGCTGGTAGCCAGCGCCCAATCGGTTGAAATGAAGCACAGGGCGCCGGATCCCTCGATTTCCCGTAGCGCGAGCCGGCCGGTCTCCACCGCCATCGCAGCATTGGAGGCCATCAATTCCTGGAAACGGTCGGTACTCCATTTCTCCGGCGACATGGTGGACCACTGCGAGTACGCGAGCACCACGAGGTTGAGCTTACCGAGGGCTGCGCGTGCGGCCGTAAATGAAGCCGCCACGTCCTCCACCCGGCAAAAAGAGCCCGTGCCGGAAGCGCCGCCAGTCTGATGAACGGCCGCGCCCTCGCTCCGAAAGCGGTTGGCGATCGCCTCACCGATGCCATCGGCGCCGGCCATCACCAGGCATCGGCTGCCCTCCAGTAAACCCGCCGCCAAAGTCATATCAATCATCTCGCTCATACCCGCCGATCGCCTCGCGCATCAACGCATTATCTGCGACAGGCCCGTTACGCTGCTGTACCGATGAACGTCAGTATAATCGACGCCCTGGTAGCTTTTACACTGCTGGTTATGCCCGGGCTTAAGCATCGATGACGTAAGGTGATTGTTCTGCATATCATACATAGTGATCAGGATATTGTTGCCTGCCATTTGCATCCCTTCGCCCGGCACCTCGCGCGCCAGGTTCTCCACCGGTGCGGCTTTCCATAACCTCATGCTGGTGTCATAAATATCCGTCCAGCTTCCCAGAAAACTGGCTTTGTCCAGATAGATGATTTTTTTGCCATAACAGTATCCGGCAGCCAGGGCGGGAATCCGCCGCACATCGATCACATACTGGTTGCGCACTTCCCATTTGCCGATTTTGGGGCTGGGGAAAAAGACCTGTGGGTAAAGATTCTCAAGCTTGTTCCAATTCTCAACGTCGGCGGTAGTCAGGACCAGAATGTTCTGATCGCGCAGCCACTTGGCCTGGAATTTGGTGATACCGCCGTTGAAGTCGCCGTTGCGAGCGTCATCCTGGGCGTAATCAGTGCCAATGATAGGGCTGCATCGCGCTGACGACGACAACCGCAGCGACCGGCGCAGGGCCGGAATGAATAGAAAGGTGTCTTCCGGTTTTGTCAGATCGTCATAGTAAAACGTCAGATTGGCCAGATATCGCGACTGCTCTGGCAACACGAGTTCAATATATTCGCTGTAGTCCACACCCTGAGCCAGCGGATCAACGATCGGCTGTCCGGCATCGCTTATATGAGTCAGCCGCCTATAGACCTGCACGCCCTGCTCAAAACTGACATTGTTGAAGCGGTCCACGAGCCAAAAGTCCTGGAAGCCGCAGATCAGGTAGGGTACGTAGGAATACCAGAGATCGACGAGAATCTTCCATCCTTTTTGCGGCGCCTCGGGATTCGGAAACGGCTGGCCGGCGACGTAGCCGTCGATCGTCAACCCGCCATTAGGAAGGGTGCGAATCTTCACATTTTTGCTATATCTCTCTGTGTTTTCGCGATAGGCCGCCGGCAAGGGATAGGAATGCGTCGGTCCGACAACCATCTGGAAATCCGGGGGAAAGGCCCAGTGATAATCGCCTTTGAAGAGCGCCTGCATCCCCTCCGGCATGAATTGCCTGTAGTTCTGCCAATTCTTGAGCGTGATAACCGTGCCGGGAGCAATAGCACCTTCCTGGGCAAAAACAGACGCTCCCACGGTCAACATCGCGACGACGGAAAAGAGAAATACCCTCGCGGCTGCCGCCAAAAAGCCGGGGCTGGCCAGCCTTCCTAGTCGGCTTGGTGCACATTCGCTGTCGCGATCATAATCGACGCTACGAATCATTGAAACTCCTTTCATGTGAGATACTTTCATGTGAGCAATAGCCCTCGGTCGACCACAATTTAACCCCGGCCACCGGCTTATTCCCGACATCAATTGGTAAATCATGCGATATCAGACATCCTCAGTTATCGTCGTCGACTATCGCACCGCCGGTGATCGGATTGGCTTCGAAAAACCGCGCATAGGGGAAGGTGTTGCCACGCACTTCCGGCTGTCCAAAAATCTCGACGGCCGGCGCCACCTCCATAAACATGTATGCCATCCAGAGCAGCCGCTGCTCTTCGGGCGCAAGCTGATCAAGCGGACGCGGGCCGAGGTGTCGCGCGACGGCCTCGATACGCGGCAAGATCACGCTGTAAAATGCGCCGATCGCATCCATATTGCTCGACAACCGTTTCATCCGCCGCCGCTTCTGGGTGGGGAACACCCAATCCGCCGCGAAAGGTTCCAAATCTTTAAATTCCGCCGGAAGTGTTTTCTCCGTCATTTATCCGAACCGCTTCCTTATGAGCGCGTTTCCACCATTTGCGAGACCACTTCATAGTTGTGACGGCAAGCCACTTCGTGATCGCCAAAAATGAAATTGCCGTCGGCGCGCGCTTTGAGCACGGCCTGGGTGTTCTCGATCGTATATAGGTCTTCGAGCAGAACGTCGTACAGCATCACCTTGTTGAATTCCTGGCTGATCGCATCGCCGGCGTCGCGCGGCGCCTTCATATATATCCGTACCTCATAATGAGTGTGATCGGGTGCGACCGGCCAGAACTGCATCTGAGCGTACCATCCAACACCCATCAGCAGTTCCATATTGGGGAACATAATATTGATATCGAAGGCCCAGTTCTTATCGCCCTCGGGGTTGAGCCCCGCCGCCGAAAGTGCGGCGTTTTTCTCCATATCCGGGGTGTAGGTGGACGCCACCCCCAGTTTAAAGGCCAGCGTTTCCGAGGGGCGCATACGATGATCCGGGTTGCCGTATACCGAAATCGAGCGATTGCGATCGAAGATTCGCGCCGAGGTCAGATGGGCAAAGGGATTGTCCGACCCGGCGAAGGTCGGGCGTACCGTGGTCGCATGCAGCGCAATGACATGGTAGGCCTCCTGAAAAGCGTCCAGAAACACCTTCCAGTTACCTTTGACTTCGGCGGTATAGCTGCCTACCACCGGCAGCGCGAAATCGTACCCATCGACCAGCTTGCCAAGATCGGCAAACTCCTCTTCGAGCGGACGGGCGGGATCGGGGCTGACGAAAATGAACCCGTTCCATACCCCGCAATGCAGCGGTTTCAGCGCATGCTGGTCGCGGTCGATGTTGTAGAACACCTTCTCATCGGGCACCTGCACCAGCCGGCCATGGAGGTCATAACTCCAGCCGTGAAAGTTGCAGGTAAAGCGGCTGCGCTTATGGCCGCAGGCGGTCTGCGCGACCAGATTGCCGCGATGCTGGCATACGTTATAAAACGCACGTACTTTACGGTCGGCCGCGCGCGTTACCAGTGCTGACGCATTCAAAATTGGAATGTCGCGCACCAGGTAGTCACCCGGTTCGCCGATATTTTCTTCACGCCCCACGCAGACCCACGAGCGCTTGAAGACCTTTTCACGCTCGCGCTTAAACCATTCGCTGGAAAAGTATGGCTCAATCGGAATGGGATCGTTCGAGAGACCGAAATTACTGGTGAAAAAGTTCCCGTGGTCTTTGGATGCTTTCATGCAAAATCTCCCAGCACGGCGCGATGCGCGTTGCCGACCAGCCGGTGCGGCCGAAATGCGAATTTAATCTTCGACTACCAACCGGTCCGCGGCATAATTGGCGCAATGGACATCCGTGCGACGCCAGATTTCTATGGATCGTGAGACTTCCATCGCCGACAGCATCAGCAGATAGAGGTTCCTCACCGCTGCCGGTACGTCGGCCGTATTGGACGGATATTGGTTCAAAGCCTGGATCGCCGGTTCGGCGAGAGGAAGCACGGCGTCATAAAAAGTTTTAAGATCGTCCATACTGCTGCCGATACGCTCGCGGTAACGCTCCGCTTCGGTCGCTAAAGCCCAGCGCGCGATAAACGGTTGCAGTGTCTCGAACCCCGCGGGCAGGTCATTTGTCTTCATCACGGCCTGTTCCTTTGCGTTCACTTGCCGTTTTTTACCATCCGATCCACCGTAAGATAAAAATGGCGGCAGGCGATCTCTTCGTCGCTGAACGGAATTTCGGTGAGCGCCCCCGATTCGAGGCCACGCTGCACCGGCTCGAGCGTGTCCGCATCCTCGCGAATCACGTCGCGCATCATGGCGATGGTATACTCCTGACCGACCCGCTCGCCCAAAGTTTTCGCCGGGTCCATGTAGAACACCACATCGACCCGCGTGCGGTTCACCGACAGCGGCCAGAAGGTCATGGTGATGTAGGTGCCCTTCGCCGTCAGCATCACCATGTTGGGGAACAGCGACAGGATGTCGAATGCCCAACTCGGCACCCGGTCCGGATTAACTCCCGGCGGCAGACCTTCGGCGGTGTTTTTCGCCTGTGTCGGCGTATACGAAGTCGCCGCATTATACTTGTGCGACAGACCTTCCAGCGGCCGCGGCTCCCGGCTTAAATCCGCCGGTATGGATACCGTGCGATGCAGCTTGTAAAGCCGCTTCGAGGGCAGATGCAAAAACGGATTTTCGGTGCCGGTGAACTGCCGCGCGATGTTGTTCCCATGCACGTAGGCGGCGTGGCAACCTTCGACCGAAACATCGATGAACACCTTCCAGTTGATGTTCATGTCGAATTGGTAGCCGGAGACCCGCTTCATGGTAGAAAAATAGCCGTCGTAGGTTGTCCGAATTTCACCGATGAAATCGGTCAGCGGCTGTGACGGCGCGGGATCGGAATGCACGAACACGAAGCCCTCCCAGACTTCGCAGGCCATCGGCATCAGCCCGGTGCGGGACCTGTCGAGCCCGACGAAAAACTGTTCGTCGGGAACGTAGGCCAGTCGGCCCTGGGTGTCATAGGTCCAGCCATGAAACAGGCAGGGGAAGCCCGCTTCGCAGGCATTGCCCCGCGGCGTCGCGGCCACCTGATTGCCGCGATGCTTGCACATGTTATGGAAGGCGCGCAGCTTGCCATCGTCGCCGCGTACTACAAGCGCGGAAGTGTCCAGCGGCGGCATATCCCTGACGAAAAAATCTCCCGGCTTTTCAGCTTCGTCCACCCGGCCCACGATTAACCAGCAGCGGCGAAACACGCGTTGCCGTTCGGCCTCGAAGTACTCGGGCGAGATGTAAGGAGTTACCGGCAGGGGCTTGGTGCCAACCTCCGGGTATCGTGCGGCCCATTCGTAGTTCACGCCTGTGGCTGCTGCCATTTCTCGGCCTCCGTGCTCAAAGCTCCGCGCCGTCGATGATCTTCAACCGGCTGGAGTCGAATCCCCAATGCACTTCCGTCGCGCCTATCACCTCGACCGCGCGCGAGGCCTCCATGTAGGCGAGCATCAGGTACAGCAGCGTCCGGTCCGAGGCGGGGAGCTCCGCCAACCCCACCCGGTTCAGATATTTCATGATCGCTTCGAGCCGCGAGGTGATCGCATCATAGAACTCGCGCACCTCGTCCATCGTGGAGCGCACCCGATGCTGGTAGCGTCCATGGCGCGAAACGATCGCCCAGGTTGCGGCAAATCTCTCCAGATCGCGAAATTGCTCGGGAAAGCCTGCGCTCATCTTAATCCCCTGCGGTTAATTCCCAACCATGGTCAGTCGGCGCGCACGTGCCGGTCTATCACTTCGAAGCTGTGGCGTGCGGGAATTTCCTGGTCGGAGAGCCACAGCCCGGACGTCGCGCCGGAGCGAAACATCGCCTGTGCGGGTTCCAGCGCCGCCACGTCCTCGCGAACGATGTCCCGGAAATTTGCCTCGAAATATTCCATCGCCAGCAATTCGCCGGCGGTGCGCGGCGGCTGGCGATAAAAGTTCACTTCCATTCGCGACCGCTGCGCGTTTACCGGCCAGAATCCGAGTTGCAGGTACCAGGTCGGGGTCACCATGAGCAATTCGGTGTTGGGAAACAGGAAATGCAGGTCCGCACCCCAGCTCGCGTCCTTGTGCGTGTTAAGCCCGCCGTAATCGGAGCGGGTCGGGGACGGCGCGAACCGCGCGCACAAATCGATAGCGGGCGGCAGTTGATGGTCGGACTTCGGTTTGCCGAATACCGACATCGAGCGATGACGATCGAACAGCCGCACTGACGAAAAATGGTGTCCAGGGGTGGGATCGTCCGGCAGTGCGGGCGGCGCTTCGCCCCGCAGCGCTGCGCGGCGCTCGACTTCCCATCGCGAGACCGTGCCGCGGTCGGCCACCGTATCCTTGTGCACCGCGATAACGTGATAAGCCTCCTGGTACGCCTCGGCCAGAAACTTCCAGTTGGCGCCCAGCTCGACCTCATAGGTGGCCGCCAGTTCCATTCCGGCGAACGGAAAACCGGCAACCTGGGCGTCCATCTCCTTACCGATAAACGCCGTCAGGCTCTCGCGCGGCCGCGGGTCGGTATTTATAAAAATGAAGCCGTTCCAGGTGTCGCAAGCGAGTCCTCTCAGACCCAACTCATCCTTATGCAGATCGGTAAAGCATTCCTCGTCTGGAACCCGAATCAGACTTCCGCTCAGATCGTAGGTCCAGCCATGGAAGCCGCAGGTAAAGGCTTTCCCCAGCTTGCCGCACGACTTGGCCAGCACGCGGTTACCGCGATGGCGGCAACTGTTATGGAAGGCGCGCAGCTTGCCGTCATCGCCGCGCATCACGAACACCGAGCTTTCCAATACCGCTAGGTCCTTGTTGAAGTAGTCGCCGGGTTGCGCGAGTTGCTCCACCCGGCCAACCATGAGCCACTGCCCACGGAAGACTCGTTGCTGCTCGCGCCGATAGTAATCCTCAGAGTAGTACGGCTCGATCGGGACGGTGCCCGGCTTCAAATCGGTGTACGTGTCGCTGAACAGTCTCACCGTTACACTCTCCGTCGCGCGTAAATTTCACCGCGCGCCATCTTTACCGCGTCGGCGCCGGCAACCCTAAACCGTCGCGGCTCGCCCGAACCTGCGGGCGTGCCGGTACCGGCGAATTAGAATCTGCGCGGGGTTGGAGGCCTAAGCGCACACGCGCATAAGCATGGGCTGTGCCATTCTAAAAAACATACTGAATCACGGTTGATTTTGTATGCGGCTCGTCGCGTCTTTCAAAAATTATTAATAAAAATATAATAAGAGGCGATTTTTATGATTAATCCGCGGTCCGGTTTTTGGTCCCGCCTTCGCATTACCCCGAACAGCGGAACAATCTGGTTCGATGATCAGCGAATCGCGATGCTCAGCGTGCGGGCGTTTACTGAACTGCGCCGCAAGCTAATCGAAGGCATCGGCCCCGCCGAATCCCGAGTGATCTTCTGGTCCATCGGCTACAGCGAGGGCAGCAAGGACGCCCACCTGGTGCGCAAACTACGGCCCGGCCTTGAAGCCAGCGCAGCGATTGCGGATGCGATCGGCCTTGTCGAGGTGGCCGGATTCGCCTCGGGCGAGGTCCTGCGAAGCACGGTAGATGCTTCGCGGGGTCAGTATCAGGGTGAGATTACATGGCGCGATTCGGTGGAAGCCAGTGTTCAGCTTGAACTCTCCGGAATTACCGTTGAACCGGCCTGCTGGATCCTTACGGGTCATATTTCCGGCTACGTCAGCGGCCTGATTGGCCGCCCGATCGCCTTTCGCGAGGTGGCCTGCCGCGCGATGGGAAATCCCGCATGCCGGGCCGTCGGTAAATTGGCCGAGGCCTGGGAGACACCGGATGAAATCGCCGAAGTGGTTCACTTCCCCGTCACCGGAAATATCGAAACTGACGCGTCGAAGCCGTATCAGCCAATTGGATGCGCTCCGAGTTTCGCTTCGACCCTTCACCTGATAAGGAAAGTGGCGCCCACCGAAGCTGCGGTTTTGCTGTTGGGTGAAACCGGCTCCGGCAAGGAAATCCTCGCGCGGCAGATTCACGGGCTGAGCCGAAGGTCGGGAAAACCCTTCATCGCAGTGAACTGCGCGGCTTTTCCTGAAAGCTTGATCGAGGCGGAATTGTTCGGCGTGGAGCAGGGAGCATATACCGGCGCTTCGTATGCGAGACCCGGCCGCTTCGAACGTGCAAACGGCGGTACGCTTTTCCTGGACGAGGTAGGCGCGCTCTCGCTGATATCCCAAAGCAAGCTTCTGCGGGCATTGCAGGAATCCGAGATAGAGCGGGTGGGCGCCACTACCGTACGCAAGGTGAACGTGCGGGTCATTGCGGCAACCAACGCGAATTTACGCGATGCAATCCAGAGCGGAGCTTTCAGAAGAGACCTTTATTTCAGGCTGTCGACCTTCCCTATTGAGGTCCCGCCGCTGCGTGAGCGCGAGGAGGATATCCCGCTGCTCATAGAGTACTTTATCAGGCGCTACTCCTGGCTCCATAACAAGCGCGTCACCGGCATCACCACCGCCGCCACGGATATGCTGGCGCGCTATGATTTTCCAGGCAACGTTCGCGAGCTCGAACACATGATTGAACGGGCGATAATTCTGGTCGAGGATGACCATCCCATCGTGCTTTCTCACTTCGCCTCATTTGGATCGAGCATAATGGCGGAGAATCGTTCGCCCGTCGCAGGGCATCCTTCTGAAAATGACAGCCAGCGGTTATTGGAGCGGTTGGCGAGCGCGGGCGTGACCGTTTCCGAAGCTTCGAGCGCGTTGATCGGCGCGGCACTAAGGCGTGCGGGGGATAACGTCACTGAGGCGGCCCGAATGCTCGGCATGAGCCGCGCTCAGGTGGCTTACTGGCTCAAGCAGCAAAAGGTGAAGCCGAACGGCGATTGACGTTTGCGTCTGATCTTGCTGGTTTGCTTCGCTTTGCTCCTGATGGCGACGCCACCGTCATACACCTATCTTCCATTCGGTAGATTCACTTGGCCGCGAACAATCTCGTCGACGACACCTCCTGGTCAGATAGAGTTAGTGACGTTATTGCACCCGATCGCAGAACTGACTGGGTATTCTCCAGAGTGATGAGATCTTCACGCTGAACGTCTCGCGCGAAGGCCTTCGAAAAGTGTTGGGAGAGCAACTCTCCCGCATTCTTTGGCGCCGCCATGTAATGATCCGTCTGCCAGATTGTGCGGTCCGCCGCGACTGGCCAGAAGTGATAGGTAACAAATGGCATGGCGCGCATCGTGGCGATATAGAAGTTCGGGAACACTACATAGATGTCAAACGCCCAATTGGCGTCGCGGGTAGGATTAACGCCCCGCGGCAGCTTTTGCATGTCCAGGTGCTTATTCTTTTTGAGCGCGGTGAATACGTTGCCGGTGCGTCTGAAAAGCACTTCGGCGACACCCGTTGGCTCATGATCTGGATTACCCTCAATCGACAGGGCGCGATGCCGCTTATAGAGCTCAACACCTAGTAGATGGGCGAACTGATTATTATTCCAGGCAATCTGATCAGGGTAGGCCTTTCCGTGCAAAAACGGAGCATGATAAGCCTCCTGAATGCGTCCAACGCCACCTTCCAATTCACCCTGACATCGGCCCGATAACTGATACGCTTATAGCCTTCGAAGACATCTGCAATTTCACCGATCCACTCGTGGGATATGTACGGTTCCACCGGAATTGGGCCGGTTCCCAGGTTGTATTTTCTTGTGATCCCTTTCGGCCGCGTCTCCATCTCACTTCCCTCCATTCGCTCTTGGCCGTTGTCGCCGTGTTCAGACGCGATCGTTCACCAGAAATTCCACGCGGTCGGCATCAAACGCGTTGGGAGGTCGGGCCGATGATACAACCTCGACTGCATGCGCGATTTCCATAAGCGACAGGGTGATCCGCAACAGCCGCTTTGCATCGTCGGGCATCCGATTCAGGGGAATCGGATCGAGATAGTCGATGATTTCATCCAGACGCGGGCGCATGGTCTTGTAGAGGTCATCCAGTTCAGCCATGGAGCTTGCGCGCCGCACTCGATTTCGCTCAAGCTCAGTAGTAAGTCCCCATTTTGGAACGAACCGCTCGAGATCCTTGAATTCCGCAGGGAGACTCAAAGTTTCTATCGGGTCACCGCTCATTCAACACTCTCCATGTAAATGACCGATCGCATCCATCTAACCAAACCGCCGCCAGCATGCCGCAAGGTTAGGGCAACCGACGGTGTCGTAATGTTTGTCAGGGCGTCGATAGAGTCTCGTACGCTTCCTTCCGAACCGTGTTAACCGCGCTTTGGTATCCCTTAAGACTAGTAGCAACCATCTGGGCATCCGCGCTTGCCATGTGAGCGACCACTCTCAGGTCGCTTTCCAATGGAATCATGTGGCGGAAATCATCGCCTTTCGGGTCCTTGCGAGATTCCATATCCAACCGATACCCTCCGCTCGCGACCGCAACGCAGAACGAGCCCCAAGTCGGCATCTTTGGCACGATGATCCGATCTCCTGCTCTGATCTCAGTCATCTGCCGAAGAATCCAATACCGCTGTTCGGCATCATTTCGAGCAATTTTCTCTCCCCAACACTCCTCTCCTCGGCGGCGATAGCGGTCACACCACTCGCTCATCTTCTCAGGGGTATGCTCGCCCCGTGGTAGTTCCATCTCGCTGAGCCCCCACCCCTACCGCAACCGGTCTTCCTGCACCTCGTCCCAAACCCATTCTTTCTGATCATCTGCCGTCCGGATAATGAAATATGCCGCCATTTGCCCGGTCCCTTCGCTAGGCGTTTCGCCGCCGAACCTGCTCGATACCGTTTAGTAAACTCCCGCCTATCCCGCGAATCAAACTCCTCCGAAAAGCGGTGGCGCTCGCTCCACTGGCGCGGCGCGCCACCGGCTGGCGCCGAACGCTTCGCTTGTCACGCCGTGCAGCGCTCCGCTTCACGCGTCCCGGAATCCAGCGCGCGCCGTCAGGTTCGAGTGAAGGGCGCGCGCCTTCAAAATGTTCGCGCAGACCAATTAGCGGGCGCGTCCCGCCCCTCCGGAAAAGCGGACGCCACGAACTCGCTCCTAGAAACCGCCATTGTGGGTTTTCGTAATTAAGACATTGTGGCTTTTGATGACATTTCTATACCCCTGAGATATTCTGCAGTTGGAGGCGGCGGCTGCTGGCGCTGATGAACGCGGATGAAGAGTTTCGGTCAAGTGCTTAGGGACGCTCGGAAAAAAGCCGGGCTTACGCAGAGAGAACTTGCCGCGCGCTTGAAGCGTGAAGACGGGCGTCCAGTGGACCCTCCATATCTTAATGCTGTGGAACATGATCACCGTTATCCGCCCGATGACTACCTAATCGAGCAGATGGCAAAGATTGTCGGCATCTCGCCCGATGTGCTGTACTTCCACGCGAACCGGCAGCCCCCGGACGTGAAGACCGAGGCCAACCAGGAGCGCGTCGAAGCCGCCTATCGCGCGTTCCGCAGCGCGCTGGGAGTAAAACTGACCGGCAAACGGAAATGAAGCTGCTTCGCGATCCGCTAAGACGTCCGATCAAGCGTCTCTACTTTAAAACGGAAGAGCTTGACGAGCGCTGCGAGTGGATCATCACGGAATTCATGGACCACCGCTCCGGCGGCTTCAGACTGCCAATCCCTACCGACGATATAATACGCATGATCGAGGCCGAAGCCGACGACCTCGACCTGTATGCCGAGATCCCTGAAAGCGTGGACGGATGTTTGCCGGTTCCAGAATTCGCGAAAGCAGCAGAAGCAATTCAAAGAGAGTCGCCGAGGAAGCACAGCGGAAGCGGCGCCATGACCTCGAGTTAGGGATCAATCGGCTCACGAAGCCGCAGGCCACGCCGCTCTTCAAAGTTGCAGCTCAGCGTGTGATTGAAGACAAACGCCGTCGACGATCTCGCAATACCGGTGAACTTTATAAGTATGCACTCAAACCGATTGTCGAGATATTCGGGGGCAAGCTGGTTTGTGACATTTCGCCTGAAGAGATTCGCTCGTATCAAACCAGACGTTTGGCCACCGGATTATCGGCGCGAACCGTAAACATCGAAGTTGGCGCACTTCGCACCGTGCTAAAGACTCATAGGCTATGGGCGCCAATGGCCGATGCCGTCGAGATGCTACGCGAGCGCAAGGATGTGGGCCGGGCACTAAGCTATGCAGATGAGAAAAAATTGATCGAAGCTGCCGGAAAAAGCAGATCTCCTGCGCTGCTGCCGCTTCTCATAGTCACTCTGGACACGGGACTTCGCGCAGCCGAAATCCGAGCGTTGCAACGAAGGGATTTAAGTCTTGTCTGGAAAAACGGCGTGATCGAGAGCGGGTTCATCACGGTACCGAAATCCAAGACTGAAGCCGGAACAGGACGCACGATTCCGCTGAGCCGCCGCGCGTCCGCTGCGCTGACCCTATGGTTGGCTCGATTTTCTCAAACCGATCCGGCCACATTCGTATTTCCACGCCATTCGGTGGGCCTGATCGGCCACAAACGCGAGCCTCACGTACACGGACTTCGCTTCGACGAACCGATTGGAGAATGGAAAAAAGCGTGGAAAGATTCCTGCACCGCGGCTGGAGTACGTTACCGCTGGCACGATCTTCGCCATACGTTCATTACCCGCCTAGCGGAGCGGCCGGAGATTTCCGAGCAGACGATCATGAGCTTGGCCGGGCACGTCTCCCGCTCTATGCTCGCCCGATATAGCCATATTCGGAATCAGACGAAGCAATCGGCGATAGAAGCGCTCGAACGAGAGGCTTCGGCAGCCATTTTAGCAGAAAAGTCCCCACAGTCTGCTTCAGACGAAAGGCCGATTCTCAACTGAGTCCGGCAAAACGTTGGTAAAGTATGGGGAATTATTGGTGGACGCACCAGGACTTGAACCTGGGACCTCTTGCATGTGAGGCAAGCGCTCTAACCAAGCTGAGCTATGCGTCCACTGGAAGATGGATTATCGCGCCGCGATGCGCGTTCGGCAAGAGCATCATGAATTGAAAATCAGCGAGCAATGCGGGCTGGCTCGGCTGAGCTGGACTCCAGCCGCCGGCCCAGCAGTTCGACCAGTTTTTCCGCCGGCGCTCGCGACACGTCGATCGTGGCGAAGCCGGCCGCCGCGGCATGGCCGCCGCCGCCAAAGGTGCGCGCAAGTTCCGACAGATCGACCTCGCAGTCGGCGCTGCGCCTTAAGCTCACGCCCTGACTACGTAGATCGAACAGCGCCACCACCGTGCGCACGCATCCGGCATAAAGCCGCGCAGCCACCTCGCTACTGTATCCGAAACACGAGGCGGCGCGGACCGCGATCCCATTATGCAACTGACGCTCGACCATGGTGGCGCTGGCGATCTCGAAACTGTGCGCCATCCCGGCCCGCCCGGCCTCGAGCGCGGCCTTGAGCCGGCGGGTCATCCGCGGCTCTTTCAAGCGCATAATCTCGCGATAGGATTCCATTCCACCCAGCGTCTGCACCGCCAGCGCCCAATCCGGTGACGCGGGTATTTTATGCACCCAGCGATCGTGATCGTCGGCGATCATCGCGAACGGCGTGAAGCTTTCGAAATTTTTGCGCGCTTCGGGAGTGAGGGCGCGCGCCTTCATCTTAAGATAATTAAGCGTCAGCCGCGCCGCCGAATAGCGCTCCGACAGCACCCGCCCCTTGAACGGCACTTTGAACTCCGGGGCATCCGCGCGCGAGACCGCCGTGCGATGGTGATCGATCCAATAAATCTGCACACCGCTGCGCGCGATCGCCGACAGATGCTCGCCGGTCGCGGGCGAGTTCCACGACAGGTCGGTGATCCACAGTTCATCGGGGCCGCCTTCATCGCGCGGCTTGATGCCGCACAGAGTGCGATCGCTGTCCTGGTTGGCGGCGAGCGTGGTCTTCAACCGATTGCCCGCATAAAAACGGGCCACCGAAGCTGCCGCGATCACGCCGTCCAGGCACGATGGGCCATGACTGACAATCTGTATGGTTCTGCGTCCGCTCGCTGTCATTGCCAAAGATACTAAATGATTCGGGCACTGGCGGCGAATCGGCTGCCGCCATGGATGAGGTGAAGCCATCGCGTCACCGTGCTAGATTACGGTTGAACAAAGTGCGGTAATCGATCCATGAACACTCGCATGAACGCTTGGCGGAAGCTTATTTAACTTGCCAGTGACTCCGCGCATCCTTGACCGCTCCGAGCATCCGATATCCCGCCGCGATATCGACCCCAACGTACTGAAGGTGCTCTACCGCCTGGTGAGCGCCGGCCATATTGCGTATCTGGTTGGCGGTGGGGTGCGGGATCTGATGCTGGGACGGCGGCCGAAAGACTTCGACGTCGCCACCTCGGCGCATCCTAGCGAGGTGCGCGAGCTGTTTCGCAATTCGCGGTTGATCGGACGCCGGTTTCGGCTGGTGCACGTATTCTTCGGTCCACATAATATCGAAGTCGCAACTTTTCGCCGCCGCAGCGAGGACGTGGTCGAGGACGGCGATCTGATGATTCGCCACGACAACACTTTCGGCACGCCTGAAGAGGATGCCTTCCGGCGCGACTTCACGGTCAACGCGCTGTTCTACGATATCCGGACTTTTCAGGTGATCGATTACGTTGGCGGGGTCGAGGATCTGCGGCATCGTCTGGTGCGCACGATTGGCGATCCGGAAATCAGGCTGCGTGAGGATCCGGTGCGGATGATCCGCGCGATTCGGCAGTGCGCACGCTTCGATTTCCAGATGGAAGCCGCCACCGAGAGCGCGATGACGCCCTGCCGCGAAGATCTACGCAAGGCCGCGATGGCGCGGCTGGTCGAGGAGACCTACCGCACGCTCGGGATGAGCGGCGCGGCGCGGGCGCTCGAATCGATGCTGAAATTCGGACTGCTCGACACTCTGTTGCCGCATCTGGCGGAGCATTTGTCCGTCGAACTTGCGCAATCCGGGCAACTGCGCACGGCGCATAATCTGGCCTCGCTCGAACGCGCGATCGGTACCGGCGCCGCAGCGGATCGAGCACTGGTGCTGGCGGCGCTGTATCTTGATCTTTTCCTCAAATCGCCGCTTTTCCGTGCGACGGGCGGGATGCAGGATTTGTTAACCGACTTGCGCCTGCGCGGGTATGCCCGCGGCGATACTGAGCGGATGCGCCTGATCCTGGAATCGTTTCCACGCCTGCTGCATCCCACGCGCAGCACCTTGCGCATGGCGCGGCGGCCCTATTTCGCAGAGGCGTTGGCGTTCTACGAGCTGATGGCGCCGAACTATGGCGCGGCCTCAGCCGAGCTCGATCGTTTGCTGACGACGATGACGGCCCATCCGGTATCGCCTGCGCGTAAACGCCGGCGCAGAAGGCGGCGGCGTCAGCCATCGATGATGGTCGTGAGCGGCGCACCATCGCTCTCAAGTGCTGCGGCGATCGATACCGCATCCGACACGGCAATTGCCTTGAGCGCTAGCCCCGCCCGGCTTGGCGTAAAGGATCCGGATTAGCCGGCCGGGGCGCACGCTACTGATGGCTTGTTCCGCAATGACCTATCCACTAATTTCCCTGACGGGAAACACATCGGTCGCATCACCGCGCGTAACTCCCTTCCAGTGAGGATGATAGCCCTTGGCAGCCAGCAGCTTGCGTACTGACAAAATCTGGATGGACGGTGCGATGGTTCCATATGACGAAGCCAACGTACATGTCCTTACTCACAGCCTGCATTACGGCCTGGCGGTGTTCGAAGGAATGCGCGTCTACCGCTGCGTCGATGGCCGTTCTGCAATTTTTCGTGGCCGCGAACATATCCGCCGGCTGATCGAGTCGGGCCTGATACTCGAAATGAAAATCCCCTATGCGCAGGAAGAACTGCTCAAAGCCGCGGCCGAGGTGGTGCGGGTCAACCGGCTCGCGGAATGTTACATCCGTCCGATCGCTTTCTATGGCGAGGGTGAGATGGGCTTGTCGGCGCGCGGCAACAAGGTTCGCGTCGCGATTGCGGCCTGGCCGTGGGGCGCCTACCTGGGAGAAGACAGCGTCAAGCTGGGCGTTCGGCTCAAAACCTCGTCATTCGTGCGGTTCCATCCTAATTCACTGATGCCGCATGCGAAGGCTTCCGGCCAGTATATCAACTCGATTTTGGCCGGTTACGAGGCGCGCCGTAATGGATATGACGAAGCGTTGCTGCTCGATGTTCAGGGTTACGTGGCGGAGGGCAGCGGCGAGAACATCTTCATCGTTCGCGATGGCAAGGTCAGAACTCCGCCGGTCAACTCGATCCTGCCGGGTATCACGCGCGATGCAGTCATGCGGATGTTGCATGGCGCCGGAATCGAAGTCCGTGAGGAACTTTTCCCACGCGATGCGGTTTACATTTCGGATGAGGTATTTATGACCGGCACCGCGGCCGAGGTTACGCCGGTCCGCGAGGTTGACGATCGGCAGATTGGATCCGGGCGTCCGGGACCGATAACCGTCAAGTTGCAGGAGATGTTTCAGGCCGCGCTTAAAGGACAGGATGCGCGTTACCAGGAATGGCTTTATTACGTCTAATGGCCCAATGGAGCCCGCCATGAAAATGACCTTGACCGTCATCGGAATACTTCTGATTATCGGCGCGGCAATCATCCCACTGCTGATGAAACCGGGGGTGGCCCGCGCTGCCCTGCTGAAAGAAGGCGAGAGCGCCCCTCAATTTTCCACCGAGATGGTGCAGGGAGATCAGGTCCAACCGGTCAAGCTCTCGGATTTTCGCGGCAAAAAAGTGATTCTTTATTTTTATCCGAAGGACAATACGCCCGGATGCACCAAGGAGGCGTGCGCCTTTCGCGACGGTTACGCGCGCTATCGGCAGGCGGGCATCGTGGTGCTCGGATGCAGTGTCCAATCGGCCGATTCGCACAAGGCTTTCATCAAGAAATATTCAATCCCGTTTCCGCTGCTGCTCGATCCGGACAAGAAAATCGCCAGTGCTTATGGGGCGGCCAATGGTATCCCGATATTGGGATTGGATCGGCGGATAACCTATGTAATCGACGAACAGGGCAGGATCATCAAGGTTTACCCGAAAGTCGATCCGGGCCTGCACGCCACTCAGATACTTAACGAGATCAAACCCACTCAACCGTCGCCCGCAGCCAGTCAGGCGGCCACGAATCCAGCTCCGTCCGGCCAGCCCAAAGCGGCCGAATGATCGCGTCGGGACAATGACCGCTTCAATCGAGAGCTGAAGTTTCACTCTCACGCCAGCAGCGCTTGCGCTACTTCGCGCGCATGCGGTGCGTAACTGACTGGTTCTTGTCTCTCGATTCCGCTTCTGTCACAAAGATGCGCGACGCCGCCGCGAGTGTGCGGCGCACTAATTTTTTATTTTCTGAGGAATGTTCGATGCCCAGATCGCTGCGAAGTTTTACATCCCTGTTTTCAATCGCAATCGTCGGCCTGCTGATCGGAAGTCAACCAGTGTTTGCCGCCGATCAGACGGCGAAAATAAGCGGTGCGGATACCTGCTGGACCTTGATCTCGGCTGCGATGGTGCTGCTGATGACCGCGCCCGGTCTCGCGCTGTTTTACGGCGGGATGGTGCGGCGCAAAAATGTGTTATCCACCCTGATGCACAGTTTCATTCTGGCCGCGATGGTGTCGGTGCAGTGGATACTTTTCGGCTATAGCCTCGCTTTTTCACCGGGGACGGCTTTGATCGGCGGTCTCGGATGGATAGGACTGCATGGCGTCAGCGCGAGCTTGCCGAATCCCGCTTACTCCGCGACCATCCCGCATCAGGCCTACATGATCTTCCAGTGCATGTTCGCCGTCATCACGCCGGCCCTGATCAGCGGAGCCTTTGCCGAGCGCATCTCGTTCAAGGGCTTTTTCGTGTTCAGTCTGCTGTGGACCACCCTCATTTACGATCCGCTGGCTCATTGGGTATGGGCGCCCGAGGGCTGGCTGCATCATCTGGGGGCGCTGGATTTTGCAGGCGGTACGGTGGTGCATATCTCGTCCGGCATATCCGCACTGGCGACCGCATGGTTGATCGGAAAGCGGCGCGGCTACCTGCGCGAACCGATGCCGCCGCACAACCTGACCCTGACTCTGGCGGGCGCGGGGTTGCTGTGGTTTGGATGGTTCGGGTTCAACGCCGGCAGTGCGCTGGCCGCCAATGGACTCGCAGTCTCAGCCTTTGTCGCCACTCATGCTGGCGCGGCCGCCGCCGCCCTGGGTTGGATGGGCGCGGAATGGCTGGTTTCCGGCAAGCCCACGGTTCTGGGCGCGGCGAGCGGCGCGGTGGCTGGCTTGGTCGCGATCACCCCGGCCTCGGGTTACGTATCGCCGGTCGCGGCACTGGTAATCGGCTTGGTAGCCGGTGGGTTGTGTTTTTCAGCGGTACGAATGAAGCCGCGGTTCGGCTACGACGACGCGCTCGATGTGGTCGGCGTGCATGCCGTGGGTGGAATCTGGGGCGCGCTCGCGACCGGGATTTTTGCCGATATCGCGATCAACGCGGGCGGCGCCAATGGCCTGCTGTATGGACATCCGAGCCAGCTTTTCATTCAGTTGATCGCCGTGCTGTCGACGGTCGGGTTCGCCTTCGTCGGCAGCGTAATTCTGTTCAAGGCGGTTGACGCGATGGTCGGCATCCGGGTTGACGAAGAAGAGGAACACCTGGGTCTGGATCTCGGCGAGCACGACGAAGCCGCCTACGCGCTGGAGGCGTAAGGGCGATGGGCGAGTCGATCGCGGCCGGGTCAGCTTTGCATCAGGCGGAAGATCAATGGGGCGGTTTCGGCCATCATCTCGCTGATGATTTCCGACAGCGGCTTGCCCGGTACCGAGAGCTTGGCGGTCAGCGATCGCATCACGGTGAGATAGTGCCCCTTGGTCTCGTTGCTGATCGTGAGCAGCCGATCGCCTTCCATAATTTGGAGGAAAAGGCGGTGCAGCTCGTAGATCTCGCGATCGCGGAGATCGGCCGGAACAAGATCGGGCTGCGAATCGATGCGCCGGGTTTGCGATCGAGCGCCGGGCTCGCGAGGGGGTTTTTTTGCCGCCGCTTTTTTCCGCGTACTGAGTTTTGATTTGCCGCTCCTGGTCGCCATCCGCAGCTTCCTTTCGATTTCGCCGTCAGCTTGCGCCTGCTTCAGAACAGATAGCGGCGAGTGTTGATGCTGATTAGCAAGCCAATCGCCGCCATCATCGCGATCAACGACGATCCCCCGTAACTTACCAGCGGCAGCGGGATGCCGACCACCGGGAGCATCCCGGATGCCATCCCCATGTTGATGGTCGCCTGCCAGAACACCATCGCGGTGACGCCAATCGCGAGCAGCGTGCCGAAACGATCACGGGCATGCCGCGCCACCCAGATCCCCCGCGCTATGAGCAGGGCATAAAGGGTGAGCAGAATTAGGGATCCGGCAAAGCCGAACTCTTCCGCGAATACCGCAAAGATAAAGTCGGTGGTCTGCTCGGGCAGAAAATTCAGGCGCGCCTGAGTGCCTTTGAGAAAGCCTTTGCCAAACTCGCCGCCTGCGCCGATGGCGATTTCCGACTGAATTATGTGATAACCCGAGCCCAAAGGATCGGAATGCGGATCGATAAAGCTGACCAGCCGCTCCCGCTGATAGGGCTTCAGGTAGTGCCAGGCCAGCGGCGCGGCGAGCACGGCGGCCGTCGCCAGAATCGCCATTGTGCGCCAGTTAAGCCCGCCGACGAACATCAGCGTGGCCGTTATCAGCACCATAATCAGCGCCGTGCCCAAATCGGGCTGACGCAGCACCAACGCCACCGGGATCATGATCATTACGGCGGGAACGATCATGTGCCGCAAACGCCATCCGCCCTTGGGCGGCTCTTCGCGTAAATAGCGCACCAGCACCAGTACCACCGCGAGCTTGGCCAGTTCCGATGGTTCAAGCTTGATCACGCCAAGATTGATCCAGCGCCGCGATCCGCCGGTCGAATGGCCGATTACGGCGACCACCCCGAGCATCGCCACCGTCAAAACGTAAACCGGATAGGCGTAGGCGCCGAGCGCGCGATAATCAAGGAAGGCTGCCGCGATCATGAGAAATGCGCCAATCCCGATCCAGGTGAGCTGATGTATCACCAGCGGATCGAGACGATGGTGCGGGCCGGCATAGGTGGCGCTGAGCACGCTGATCACACCGACCGCCGCCAGGCCGAGCGACAGCGCAAACAGCGTCCAATCAAAATGGAGGACCAAACGGCGGTCAATTCCGGCCATCTTCAAAACTCCCGCGGCTGGGGTGCTTTGGCCTGGATTTCAGGATGACCGGCTGGTGCTGGTGAAACGGGGGTGTTGACCGGATAGAGCGCGAAGAACTTTTCCAACACATCGCGCACCGCGGGGGCTGCCGCGCTGCCGCCATGACCGCCATGTTCGACAATCATCGCAATCGCAATTTGTGGATTATCTTTCGGCGCAAAGGCGATGAACCAGCCGTTGTCCCGCAATTGATCAGAGAGCGCCTTTTCATTGGTGCGCGCCCCCTGTTTTTCCGCCACCACCTGTGCGGTTCCGGTCTTGCCGCAGACAACGATATTGGGCAGCGCCGCCTTGCGGGCGGTGCCGCCGGGACCATTAACCACGTCGCACAAGGCGTCGCGGATTTGATCGAGGTTTTCCTGATCGATATTGAGCCGCTGTTCGATTACCGGCGGATAGCTTCTTAGCGGGGTGCCGTCGAGCGCATCGACTTCCTTGACGAACTGCGGTTTATAACGAACGCCGCCATTGGCCACCTCCGCCGCCAGTTGCGCCATTTGCAGCGGCGTGACGGAGACGTAGCCTTGGCCAATCGCCACCGATAGCGTTTCAGCCGGGTACCATCGTTCGTGATAGCGGTTGCGCTTCCATTGACTGGAAGGAATGATGCCGGTCTTCTCATTGGCGAGATCGATTCCGGTTTTCTGGCCCAGTCCCAGCAGATGCCCCCATTGCGCGATCCGATCAACTCCCAGATGCGCCCCGACCTGATAAAAGAAAACGTCGCAGGATTCGACCAGCGCGCGATGCAGCGCGAGCGTGCCATGACCCTGCTTGCGCCAGCAGCGGTACTCCCGGTTTCCGTACCAGAGTCCACCGGGACAGTTGTAGGTGGTCGAACTGGTAAGCGTGCGGTCCTGCAGCCCGGCGATCGCATCGACGATTTTGAAGGTTGATCCGGGCGCGTAAATGCCCTGGATGGTGCGATTTTGCAGCGGATGACCGGGATCGACCATCAGCCGGTGCCAATCCGCCGGCGTTATTCCACCGGTGAAAATGTTGGGATCGAATGCCGGATGGCTGACCATCGCCAGGATGTACCCGGTCTTCGGATCGATCGCGACTAGCGCCCCGGATCGATCGCCCAGCGCCTGCTCGGCCACCTGCTGCAGATCGAGATCGATGGTCAGCACCACGCCATCGCCGGGCCGCTCGGGGATTTCTCTCAGCAGACGCAGCCGCCGCCCAACCGCATCGACTTCAATCTCCTGCCCACCGGCATCGCCGCGCAGAAAATTTTCCCAGCCCCGTTCCAGTCCGAACTTCCCAATCTGATCGCCGTTGGCATACCCGCCGGGATGCTGCAGGTCGGTGCGGCTGACCTCGCCGACATAGCCGAGCAGATGAGCCGCGAGCTGGCCATATAGGTAATGCCGGCGCGGGTTTACCTGCAGACTGACACCGGGTAATTCGAGCTGATGGGTTTCCAGCGCGACCACCTGGTTCCAGTCCAGATGTTCCTCGACCGTGATCGGATCATAGGCCGGGCGTTCGTCGTCTTCGGCCTGTTGCAGGCGCTCGGCCACGTTACCGCCGCCGAGTAACTGCTCCAGCCGCTCGATCGTGGCGGAGAGGTCGTCAACGTCCTCAGGTACGATCACGGCATCGAACGACGGCACCGTATCGACCAGTGGCCGATGGTGGCGATCGAACACCAATCCGCGCAGGGCCGGCAGGCGGCGGATACGAATGCGGTTGCGATCCGCCAGTTCAGCCAGCGACTGATGCCGCACGACCTGAAGATAGTAAAGCCGCCCCACGACGATCGTCATGAGCGCGACAATCAGCAAGGATAAACCGGCGACTCGCAATTCGAGCCGCGGAACCTGAAGCTCTTTGCGCCTGTAGCGAAACTTCACTTCAACCAGCGTCTGGCCGGGGTATTATCTTCACGTCTGCCGGGGGTGAGCAATCCAAGCAGCTTCTTGCTGCGCGCCAGCGCCAGGAAAACCAGTGGTGCGATCAAAGCGGTTATCGCGGCCTGGCCGAAAAGGTCGGCCATCAGACCGCGCTGACCAAGACCGCCAAAACCGGAACTGATCGCGATACTGCCGAGGTCTTTGATCAGTACGCCGGCGAATACCGCCAGTATCCCAACTACGACGTTGGTAACCAGCAGTCGGCTCGACATCTCGTAAGTCAACAGAAAGACCAGAGTGATCATGAAAGCGTTGAGCCCGATCTGCGTGCCCGAGAACGCATCGATCGCATAACCCATAACGAAAGCCATCAATGCCGCGATCGCTCCATGATGGCGCAAGCCCAGATCGACGGCCAGGATCAGGACCAGATCCGGCACATAGGGCCCGATCGGCAGCCAATACGGCAGCATCGTTTGCAACGCGAGTGCGATCAGGGTTGCCGCGCCGAAAAGTAAAACCAAACGCACCTCTCCTCAGCTATTGTCATCCTGCGCCACCACCCGCGGCGGCGGATCTTTCACCACCAGCACCTGTTCGAGCCGGCGAAAATCAACCGCAGGCGCAACCGCTACGTTGACGAACAGTCCGGGTCCCTCGCGTTCGACCCGGCTCACCTGCCCGATCAGCAGTCCGCGCGGAAAAACGCCATCAAGACCAGAGGTTACCACCGGATCGCCAGGCCTGACATCCGCGGTACGTCCGACGTATTTCATCGTAAGCCCGTCGTCGACCACCCCGGCGACAATTCCGCGCACCCGGCTGCGCTGATCAAACGCATCGAGCGCCGCATTATGGTCGTCAATCAACAGGACGCGCGAAGAACCGGGGCTGGTGGAGAGCAGCTTGCCCACCACTCCTTCGTTTGACAGCACTGCCATGCCCGGCTTAAGGCCACTGCTGGAGCCTTCACTTAAGATCAACGTGCGTGATAGTCCGGTCGCGTCGCTGCCGATGACATTCGCAGCGATCGCTCGCATCCCGAGCGCCTCGCGCACGTCAAGCAATTCGCTTAAATGTCGGTTCTCGGTTTCAAGTTCGGCGAGCCGCGCACGATCGTTCTCGAAGTGAGCAAGTTCGGCGCGAAGCTGCTGGTTCTGGCGTTGCACGGCCACCAATCCCAGGTAGTCGTGCCAGAAATCATGCGCCGCTTCGACCAGATGGGCGCTGCCGCCCTGCACCGGACTCAGCACGCCCATCACGAACTCGCCTGGGCGTGCGGTGGGATCGTTCGGACGGACTCCGGTGGTCAACATGTGGGCCGCCAGCAACAGCATCAGCAGGCTGGTCAGAACCACACGATTGCGCCATAGAAAGGAGGCTTTCACCCTTGATGCTCCCCGGCCGGGAGCGTCTGGGCCCGATTACTCAGGGACGGATACCTAGTCGAGCGTCACGTCACGCAGCAGGGATAGCTCGTCCAGCGCCTTGCCCGCGCCCATCGCGACCGCAGTCAGCGGATCGTCCGCGAGCGTCACCGGCAAACCGGTTTCCTCGCGCAACAGGACATCGAGATTACGCAGTAACGAGCCACCGCCAGCCAGAACGATACCCTTATCAACGATATCGGACGCCAACTCGGGAGGTGTCCGTTCGAGCGCGATCCGGACCGATTCGACCACCTGATGGACCGGCTCGAGCAATGCCTCGCGAATTTCTTCGTCTGTGATCTCGATGATCTTCGGCACCCCGGCCACCAGGTCGCGGCCCTTAATCTCCATGGTCTGAATTTCGTTTCCAGGATAAGCCGATCCGATCGTGATTTTTATAAGTTCTGCGGTGCGCTCACCGATCAGCAGATTGTACTTGCGCTTGATGTGCTGAATGATCGCTTCATCCATCTTGTCGCCAGCCACTCTGACCGAGCGCGAGAAAACCACTCCGGCCAGCGAAATCACCGCCACCTCAGTGGTGCCGCCGCCGATATCGACGATCATGTTGCCGGTCGGCTCGGTGATCGGCATTCCGGCCCCGATCGCCGCGGCCATCGGCTCTTCAATCAGGTAGACCTCGCGGGCGCCGGCCGATTCGGCCGCTTCCCGGACCGCGCGCTTTTCGACTGCGGTGATCCCGAACGGCACTGAAATGACGATTCGCGGCCGCGGGCGCACCAAAGTCTTTCCGCTGTGTATCTTCTGGATGAAGTAACGCAGCATGCTTTCGGTGATTTCGAAGTCGGCGATCACGCCATCTTTGAGCGGCCTGATCGCGACAATCGAGCCGGGCGTGCGCCCCAGCATCTTCTTCGCTTCGGCGCCGATCGCCAGTACCCGGCGCGATCCGCGCGAGTCCTTCTGGACGGCGACGACCGAGGGCTCGTTACAAACGATGCCTTCGCCCTTGACGTAGATGAGTGTATTGGCGGTTCCCAGATCGATCGCAAGATCGTTGGAAAACCATCCGAAAAGCGAATTCAATATCACGGAATCAACCCTCCCCTGGGCTTTGCCGGCTCCCAGCGTTTGGCTTATAAAGCCGTCGCCTGAGCTCCCCGCCTGCTGCTTCCATCATCCCACCAACCAGCAACTCGCCGATTGTTCCCGTATGAGCACGCTAACAGACGTGAACGCGCATTAGCAAGGCGCGCCCGTATTGCGCCTGAATATTCTGCTTGTATGATCGGTCCATGCTCGCTTTCATGCGCAAGTACGCCTACTCGTGGGGCATCCGGATAATACTCGGATTGATCATCGCGATTTTTGCCTTTTGGGGCGTGGGTACGGGATTCTTCGCCACGGTCCACCCGGTAGCCTCGGTTAATCATCGGCAAATCCTCGCCGATCAGGTCGACTCGCAAGCCGAACGGCTGCGTGCTCGGATGCAACAGATCTACGGCGATAATGCCCAGTTGGTGCTCAAGGGAATCAACCTGCGCGAGCAGGCGCTGGAGATGCTGATCGAGCAGCAGTTGGTCGATATCGAGGCACATCGTATTGGGCTGCACATCAGCGCCGCGGTGCTCGAACAGGATATCGCGTCGCAGCCGGTATTTCAGGTTAATGGGCATTTCGATTTCCGGACCTACGAGGAAGTGCTGCGCAACAACCGGCTCGAACCGGCCGAGTATGAAGCCCTGCAGCGGACCGCGCTGCTGGCCCAGACGCTGCAAAAAATGGTTAACGCCGGCGTCCAGGTGAGCGATATTGAAGCGCGCCGCGAATTTGACCTGCGCAATCAGCAGATTGCACTCTCATACTTTGAGATTCCCTACGATCATTTTGCCGCCGCGATTCATCCAACCCCGCAGCAGATTCAGCAATACTACCGGGACCATGGTGAGGAGTTTCGCGAGCCTGAGCAGGTGAAAATCGAGTACGTCAACTACGATCCGATGAAACTCGCGGCGGCTACCCCGCTGCGCGAAGTCGATATTCAAAGCTATTATGGCGATAACCAGAAGACGCTTTTCACTCATCCGGAACAGGTCCGCGTCCGCCATATACTGATCGAAGTGCCGAAGGACGCCAGTGCGGCCGATAAAGCTGTGGCAAAACGCAAGGCCGAAGGTTTGCTGGATCAGATTAAGCACGGCGCCGATTTCTCCCGCCTCGCCAAGGAAAATTCCGGCGACATCGCCACCCGCGAAAGCGGCGGCGAACTTGGATTTTTCGGCCGCGGCCAGATGATCAAACCGTTCGAGGACGCGGCCTTCGCGCTCCAGCCAGGTCAGTACGCGATAGTCGAAACGCAGTACGGTTTCCACGTGATTCAACTCGAGGCGAAGACACCCGCGCATATGGATACGTTGGCGCAAGCGCGTCCCGCGATTGTTGCAGCGCTGAAACAGAAAAACGGCGCGGAGATCGCGAAGAGATCGATCAGCCAGGATCTTCCTGCTGCGCTGGGCGGCAAGAACCTCGACCAACTGGCGCAAAAACGAGGTCTGGAGACGGTTACGACCCCACTTTTCGCCGCCGACCAGCATCTGCCCGGTCTCGGCGATAATCCGAGCCTGATACGCGAGGTGTTCGCGATGCGCAAGGGCGACGTGCGCGTTATCACCGGCGGGGCGGCGCCGATGTTGGTGAAATTGATCGATCGCAACCCCGCGCATATTCCGCCGCTCAACCAAATCGAAGCGCGTGTGAGCGATACATACGTGCGCAGCGTTGCGACCACCCAGGCCGGCGCACAGGCGCACACGCTGCTGGCAAAAATCAAAAATGTGACTGATTTTAAGCCGGTCGCCACACAGAACGGCTTCGAAGTTTACACCACGCCCGAGTTTCCACGATCCAGCCGTTCGGTTCCTGGAATCGGAGATTTTCCCGAAGTTACCGATGCCGCTGCTTTGATCCCCAAGGTTCCGGGCGTGATCGCGCAACCGATGGAGCACGACGGAAATTACTACCTGTTCATGCTCGCCAGCCGGAGCCTCCCCACCGATCAGGAATGGGCCGCCGCCGCGTCAAAGTTCAAGCCGCAAATGCTCGAAGCAAACCGCGCCCAGGCCTGGGGAAGCTTTTTGCAGGAGCTTAAAGCCCACGCCGACATAACTATCGATCCCAACCAGATTGGCGCCTCGCAAACCTCTTCATCCATGTAAGCGGAAGGAAGGTTAGCTGGAATATGAGTTCATCCAAAAATGCTGGTTCTGACGATGATCCCGACCAGTGCGGGACATTAGTCGATACTGACGAATTTCTTTTTCCAGGCGCCGGGCTTAGCGTTCTGCTGATCCATGGGCTGACCGGAACCCCTTACGAGATGCATTTCCTCGGCCGTCAAATCGCCGCCGCCGGCATGCGCGCGTGCGGTGTCCGGCTGGCCGGCCATGGCGGATCGCCCGAAGAATTGGCGGCGACCACCCACGATCACTGGTACGAAAGCGTGGTCGACGGCTTCGAGCGGCTGCGCTCATTTGGCGATCCGGTGGCGGTGGTCGGTCTGTCGGCCGGCGCTCTGCTGGCGGCAAGGCTGGCGGTGGATCAGGGCGATGAAGTCGCGGCGCTCGCGATGCTTGCGCCGGCGATGTTTTTGCCGCTGTGGACCCGTGCCGCTTTGCGAGCGGTCGCTCGATGCGGTGAATGGACCGGCCGCATCTATTTGCAAGGCGGCGCTTCGGACATACACGATACCGCCGCGCGCGAAGTGCATCCGCGAACCCGGCTGATGCCGTTGAGCGCGCCCGGTTCGCTGATGGATCTGTCGGCGATGCTGCGGACCCGGCTGGGCAAGCTTGACCAGCCCACGCTGATCGTTCACGGCCGGCGCGATCACGTATGCCCGCTGCGTCCCAACCTGAGTTATCTGATGAAACATATCGGCAGCGCGGACAAGCGGGCAGTGATCCTGGAGGAAAGCTTCCATGTGATCACCGTCGATACGGAGAAGGAACGCGTGGCCGCGGAGGTGATCGAGTTTCTGAACCCGTTGCGCGTCACCGCCGCTCGCGCGCTATGCGGCTGATCCCGGCCGATGACGGGCGGCAGCCAGCGCTTCATCCATCACGACCCGCAGCGCAACCGCATGGCTTTCCGCCGCCCGGCGGCAATCCTCGTATTCAGGCGAGATCGTGATCGCGGGTGATTCAGGGGTGCCCGATATCTTGACCCGAATTATGCCGAAGCGGGTTTCAATCTCGCGAATCTCGCGATGCAACTTAAGGCGATTTACGATTTGAGAGCGCAGACCGATAGTCGAGGTTTCAGCAAACAGGATCGCCGCTATCGCCTCTTTCATGGGCGGTTCCGCGAGCACCGAAACGATCACTCCCGGGCGGCCTTTTTTCATGATGGTAGGCGTGACCGTGACATCGCGCGCGCCGGCGCCGAATAGCCGATCGCTCAGGTAGCCATAAATCTGAGGATTCAGATCGTCGAGGTTCGCTTCGAGCAGCACCATCTGATCGGTTTCATAGCGCAGGCGCTCGCTTCCAATCAGGACCCGTAGCAGATTCGGCCGGTCTTTCAGCTCGCGCGTGCCCGCGCCATAGCCGATACGTTCGGCGTCGAAAGCCAGCGCTTCCGGCGCCGGACGCGCCATCGCTTTTACAATCGCGGCGCCGGTCGGCGTGACCATTTCGGCCTCGCCATCGCCCATGCGGACCGCAAAGCCCGCCAGCAATTCCGAAGTGGCGGGGGCGGGAACCGGAATCATGCCGTGCTGCGATCGTACGAACCCGCTGCCCATCGGCAGCGGCGGCACGAGAATGTCGCCGATCTCCAGCCGCTCCAGCAGCCAGGCTGAACCGACCACATCAATAATCGAATCGACCGCTCCGACTTCATGGAAGTGTACGTGATCGCGGGTGGTGCGATGCACTTTGGCTTCCGCATCGGCGAGCACCTCAAACACCGCGATCGCGCGCCGAATGACACCGGAGGGCAGCGCAGCCGCTTCGATCAAATTCTTTATTTCGCTGAAATGGCGCTCCGGCTGCGGCCTTGTCACCTCGACGCCGAACTTCACCGCCGCGATTCCGCTGCGAACGAGGACTGCGCTGGTAAGCCGATAGCCGTCAATCGGCAACGCGCTGAGCGCGGCTTTGAATTGATCGAAATCGACGCCGCAATTAAGCAGCGCCCCCACGATCATATCGCCACTCAAACCTGAGAAGGCGTCGAAGTAAGCGGTCTTCATTTCACTGTCCTTTACATACCAGTTAAGCGCAACTACGATCAAAACCCGATCGAATTCGCGCCTCGCGGATGGAGTCAATCCGGGCCGCGATGAGGTTGGTGATGAGGCAAAAGGAGCTGGCTATCTTTCAACGCCTGCTGGAAGAGCGCAGACGCGATCTGCTGGTCGAGGCTGAGCGGGCGGTGGGAGCCATGAATAGCCGGCCGGAAACCTATGCCGACCCGACCGACCGCGCTTCACTGGAATCGGATCGTAATTTCCTGCTCCGCATGCGGGATCGGGAACGCAAGCTGTTGACCAAAATCGATGAAGCGGTCGCGCGAATCGGCGATGGCAGTTATGGGCAATGCGAGGAATGCGGGGGTCAGATCGGAATTGAGCGTCTGCGGGCGCGGCCGGTGACCACGCTCTGCATCATTTGCAAGTCGGCCCAGGAAGCGCGCGAACGCCAGCATCCGGGCCGCTGAAAAATCGTCAGGAAAAATCCATCAGGTTTGTAGGTTTGTGATGAAAGTTTCGAAAGCCGTAATTGTCGCGGCCGGTTTGGGTACTCGTATGCTCCCGGCTTCCAAGGCAATACCGAAGGAGATTTTGCCGGTGGTGGATAAGCCGGCCATCCAAATGGTGGTCGAAGAAGCGGTGGCCGCCGGTATCAAAGAGATCATCGTGGTCATCAGCCCTGGCCGCACCACCGTGCTCGATCACTTCCGCCCCTCGCCGGAACTCGAACGGCATCTGTCGGAACGCGGAAAAGAAGACACGCTCGAGCTAGTGAAAAAAATCTGCGCGATGGCGGAGTTCACCGCCGCCGAACAGGCGCAGCCTCTGGGCCTTGGACACGCCGTGTTGCAGGCCCGGGGCGACGTAGGGAACGAACCTTTTGCGGTGATGCTGCCCGACGACATCTTCGACTGCCAGCGGCCCTGTCTCGGCCAGTTGATCGCGGTTGCCGAGCGGCGCGACGCGCCGGTGGTCTCGCTGCTTAAAGTGGCGGCTTCGGAGGTACCGAAATATGGAATCGTCTCAGGCGATAGGATCGATGAGCGGCTGTTTCGGTTGACCGGGATGGTCGAGAAGCCCGAACCGGAAAAGGCGCCCAGCGATCTCGCGATCGTGGGACGCTACATCCTGCCGCCCGAAATTTTCGCCATCCTGGCGGAGGGCAAGCCGGGTGCCGGTGGCGAAATCCAGCTTACCGACGCGCTAATCGAGCTCGCCCGCCGCCGGCCATTCTATGGTTACGAATTCGAGGGGACGCGCTACGATCTCGGCGATCCGCTGGGATTCCTCACCGCACAGGTGGGTTTCGGCTTGAAACGCGCCGACCTCGCTGATAGGTTCCGAGCTTATCTAAAGACAGTAGTCTAAATCGTAATATTTCATCCCCGGTATGGGGCAGTAGCTCAGTTGGGAGAGCACTACGTTCGCAACGTAGGGGTCGAGGGTTCAAATCCCTTCTGCTCCACCATCCAGTCCCTCGGTTTTCGGACATCTCGGAGAATCGCTCGAAATCCGCGCGTGTGCGCGCGATTTGCGATCACCCATGGACCCGGAGAGCGTCTCCGGCGGCGCTAATCGCCAGAATTCGGCGAAACCTATCCGGGCGCGAAATTGGCAGGTCCATCGGTAAGGCGGGCGCCATCGGGCCGAATCTTCCGCGCCAGCGCACCATGCCGCCATCCCCACGAATTTTTGCCGTTTGTGCGAAGATTCGCTTCCAATGTCGCGGCGACAGAGCAATGAGTGTTCACGACGGCAGAGGCACCAAGCCCTTGCCCGAGAAGGAGATTCTCACGTGAAGACTGAACCCGAATCCGCGCCAGAAGTGTCGGTCACGCGAAGCGGCAAATCGGTAGCGCCCACTAAAAAGCAGGCTGCGGGCTCGAAGCCGAAGGCCGCGCGCTCCGCGAAAGCCACGAAGGCCTCGCCGCGGCCGCCGCGGTCATCGCGGGCGGCGGCTAACACGGAAAAGCTGGTCTGCCGATATTGCGGCAGCGACGACCTCGCGCCGTCCTTCAAAAAGCGGCGCGACGCCCGCTGCCGCGCCTGCTTCAAGAAGCGCTATGGTTCGGCCCCGCGGAACAAAAAGACCGCGCGCACTCAGAATACAAAAGCCGCCAAGTAGTTTAGTCGAGGATCGAAAACGGATCGGGGCCTGAGCTCATCAGATGGCTCGGGCCCCGATTTTTATCTGAGCTTCAGGATTCGATCGAAGTACCAACGTCTGAATCTACTTCATGCCGAGCGCCTGGTGCTGCGCGCTCCAGAGCAACGGAAGATCGATTCGCCGTGTGAGTGCCTCAAGGCTCAGATCGATGGGCTGGCTGCCTTCGGCGATCGCCTCGACAATCCTTGGTGAGAGAAATCCCAGCGGAATGAGCCGCCGCACCGAGCGACCGTCGATCCCTTCCCGCTTCGCCAACTCGTGGACCGACTGTACCCGCCCGGAGAGCAGATCGTCCGACCACCGTCGGGCGCGGGCAACCGCCTTGAGTAACGGCAGGTCGACGCGGTTAGTGTTGGAGTCGCCTTCAAGGACGATCCGCATTTCGACACCGCGCCGCTTAATCTGCATCGGTACGACCCTGGAGAGCAGCAGGCTCACCGGGCTCGCGACGTCATCCGGTTCGGTGAGCGCGAGCGGCAGTTTTAGCGCGAGGTGGAAGCTTTCTTGAGTGAGTTCGACCCGCTCGATGAGCTCACCAAGCGCCGCCGCGACTTGGCTCCCTGAGGCCAGCCGTTCAATCCACGCTTGAGCCGACTTCAAAAGCGACGGCAACCGATTCGAATCGACGCCGGATTCTTCGAGCGCGAGCGCGATCGCCGGCTGGTCGCCGAGCACTGCTTGAGCCGCAGCCGAGACTCTTTGCTCGATCTCGGGCGCGGATATTCGCCACCCTTTTCCAGCATCTTCCGACGCGCCTCTGACCAATGTTCTGGAGACGTAATAGCGATAGCGCCGTTGGCCCTTTGCCGCCCCCTGCACATACAGCGGCTCGCCGCTTTCATCGAACAGCTTGCCGGCGAGCGGACTGCTCGGCGCCTCGGTCTTGCGGCCCTCGCCACTGCGTACCTTTTGATCGCGTAGCCGCTGCTGGACGCGTTCCCAAAGCTCACGGCTGACGATAGCCTCGTGCTGTCCGGGATAGCGTTCGTGCTTGTGCCGGATCTCGCCCAGGTAGATCGGGTTGGAGAGCAGGTGGTACAGCGCGCCGCGCGAAAATTGCTTGCCACCCCGAGCATTGCCTTTCCTTGATACTTTCGTGCTGGAAACAATTTCCCGTTGGAGCAAGTCGTTGGCTAAGAGCCGGACGCTGCCGAGTTCGAGGTAGCGCTCAAAGATATGAATTACGGTCCTGGCTTCGTCAGGGTTGACTAAGAGCTTGCGCTCGTGGACGTCGTAGCCGAGCGGCAGCACACCGCCCATCCAGATGCCCTTGCGCTTGGAGGCGGCGACCTTGTCGCGGATTCGTTCGCCGATCACTTCACGCTCGAACTGCGCGAACGACAGCAGCACATTGAGCGTCAGCCGACCCATCGAGGTGGTGGTGTTGAACTGCTGGGTGACGGCCACGAAGGAGACGCCCTTGGCGTCGAACAGTTCGACCATCCAGGCGAAGTCGGTAAGTGACCGGGTAAGCCGATCCACCTTGTAGACCACAATGGTATCGACCAGGCCCTCGCGGATATTTGCGAGCAGCCGTTGCAGCCCCGGCCGCTCCATCCCTGCGCCGGAAAAGCCCCCATCGTCGTAGGCGGTCTTGATCAGCCGCCAGCCTTCACCGGCCTGACTTCTGATAAACGCCTCGCATGCCTCGCGTTGCGCATGCAGCGAGTTGTAGTCCTGCTCCAATCCTTCTTCGGAGGACTTGCGGGTGTAGATTGCACATCGTCTGCTGGCATTAGCCATTGGCGGCCTCCCTGGCGCGGCCCTTCAGACCGAAGAACAGTGGCCCCGACCAGCGCGAGCCGGTGATCGCGCGGGCGACTTCCGACAGCGACTTGTAGCGCCGACCTTGGTAGACGACCTCGTTGTCCAATACCGTGACGCGATGAGTAACGCCGCGCCACTCCCGGATGAGCACCGTCCTGGCACTTGCCCGCGGTTTCGGAATGTCTAGCGGTGCGTCCTTCGAACGATTATCGGCAATCCGGTCGAGGAGCCGCTGGGTTGCTGGTTTGAGACCGGCGAACGCTCTCTCTTGAAGCCGGTAGGCAATCGCCCAGATCAGCACAGCTCGCCCGAGGTTAGGCGATGGCATCGTCGCCGAAGAGCGCCGCCCATCTCTGCCGCATGGCAGGTACCTCGAGCGCTGGAAGGTGCGTAATTTCCTGCGCTAATTCTCCCAAACTCCCGCGGGTGGCGGGACCCTTTCTGCTTCGCTTCGATGAGACTGATTGCCTCATGGATACCTCCCATTAGCTGTCCATGTGCGCTCAATCCGCGCCCCAAATCCAGTCGCTTTGCGCACGCCTAAGCTAGCGAAATGTCTGAAGAATTGTGTTATAGCTCGTGCCACGCCATGGACATCGCATGTCGGAACATTCTCAGCGGAAGTTTTATCGCTATTGGGCAAGCCTCATGAGCGAGAGCGATAACTTAGGGTTGCGCATTTGGCTCCCCGGTGAACCGGCAGACACGTGCCGAAGGTTGACGCATGAGCACCAGCGAACTTCTTTGTAAAATTGAACAGTTTTACTATGGAGAAGCGCTTCTCCTGGATCGTAAGCGCTTTGATGAATGGCTTTGGCTTATTCACCTCCGATGCCCGCTACGTTGTACCGTCACGTCAGACGCGTGACGATCTCGGCTCAGAGCTGAACAAGGAGGGTGAGACCGGGATCATCGATGAGGACCTTGGTTTCCTTAAGAAGCGAGTATTACGACTAGGCACCGGGCTTGCCCACGCGGAACAGCCACCGTCGCGCACTCGACGGTTTATTACTAACGTGACGATGGTAAGAGAACGCACTGACGAGGTGGATACCGTGACCAATATGCTGGTCTTCCAGTCGCGTTACGAACATTCAGAAAATTTTCTTCGTCGGCCAACGCGAGGATGTGCTGAGGCGCATAGATAAAGGCTGGCTGATCGCTTTCCGCAGAGTCATTCTCGACCAGGTGGTCCTTCCTTCCCCGGGTTGTTTCAATCTTTTTTTTGAATCCGGACGGGGGAATGAAGAACGGTTGCGGCCTCATGAGTTGTATAACCCGCAAACGAGTAGAGGCCGTGAGTGACCGAGGCTCGGCACCCTGGCGATGGTGCCGGTTTTGACAGCCGACATTTACAGGCGTAAGCTTTAAGTTCCGTCGAAAACAAAGCTGTGGCGACTATTTCCACCAATGTGAAGCGATTTAGCCACATGGAGTCATTGGCAGGGTTTCGCCAAGTTTCCGCGGTGTTTGGCGAAAGTTATCCAGTTCGTGACCGCGAGTTCGAGTTTCCCCACGATGAAATACATAGGCTCAAGTCAAGCGGTCTGCTCGCACATGCGATACCAGAGGAGTATGGAGGTATCGGGGGCTCGTTTTTCGACATAATAGAATCCATCCGCACACTGGCTGAAGGCAATCCTTCGATAGCGCAGGTTTACGGCGTACACGCGATAATTCTTCATCATGCCGCTTTCTGGCAGCATCACGAGGATCTCAAGCGTCAGATCTTTCGCCAAGTCATCGAACGCAACGCCTTCATCGCCAACGCGTCCTCGGAAAAGAACTCCAAGAACGTTGCCGCCTATGAGGTAACGTTTCAGAAGGCGCCTGACGGCGGCCTCTTAATAAACGGGAAGAAATTTTTTTCGACCGGCTCACTGGCGGCAGACCTGTTTTTCGTTCCGGGCATCCTGGACGATCACATGGCCGTGGCCTTCGTGCCGAGCGATTCGAAGGGTTTGGTGGTTCATGATGACTGGCGTGCGATGGGCCAGCGGGGCACCGGCAGCGGCACCACCGAGTTCAAAAACGTTCATATCCGTCCTGAACTGGTAATTGACAAGTTTTACGACCTGCGGAACCCCGACGCGACCGATTTATTTGCGCCTATGTTTCAGACCAGTTTCGGCATTATCGTTCTTGGCGCCGCGCGCGGAGCTCTCAAATGGGCAACTCAGTACGTCCGGACCAGGGCGCGTCCGTGGGTCTTGGGTGGGGCGACTTCGGCCGTCGAGGATCTCTACAACCTGCAGTCGTTCGGAAAAATGGAGGCCCGGCTGTCGGCCGCTGAATGCCTTTCACGCGATGCCGCGCGCTTCGTTGAGGAAGTGATAGGGGCCCGGCGGACATGCGGCAACGCAGAGCTCGCCCGCTTGCGCGGCGAGGCGATGGTGCGCGTGGCCAAAGCCAAGGTGGTGTCGACCGAGGCTTCGCTTTACGTGTGCAACGAGATGTTCAAAGCCTGTGGGACACGGGCCGCGCTGGCCGCCGAACAAGCGGACCGATTCCTGCGTGACGTGAGGACACTTACTTTGCACGACCCGGTCGAGTACAAAGCCAAAATAGTCGGTGAATATCTGCTTCTGGACCAGGTGCCGACGCCGGGATTCTTCAATTGACCGGCGCGCCGACAATTCTGGGAGCGGGACCGGCTGTGCGCCTCGTCGCGGCATTGAGCCTTCGACTTGGCGAGCATTAACGATGGCGAGGCTGGCAAATAAGGTGGCGTTGATAACCGGCACCTCCCAGGGTATCGGACAGACCGCAGCGGTGCTGTTCGCCAAGGAAGGAGCGCGGGTGATTGGCTGCGCTCGCACCGCGGAGGGACTGCGGGAAACGCAGAGAATGATCGAGGCCGCCGGTGGTGATGCGGCGTATCAAGTGACCGATCTGAGCGATGAGGACCAAACCAAGGCGCTAATTAAGTTCGCGATTGACCGGTTCGGCAGAATCGACGTGCTGTACAACAACGCGGCCACCTCGCGCTTCGGCGGTATCCTGACGCTCTCGACCGACGATTGGCATCACACCCTGCGCAACGAACTTGACCCGGTGTATTATACGGTCAAGCATGCCGCTCCTTTCATGAAGGAGGCTGGCGGCGGAGTGATAATCAACACGTCGTCGTTCGTGGGCGTGTCGGGTAAGTCGCTTGGCGGTTGGGTAAGATTTCTCGCTCACAGCGCGGCGACCGGCGCGGTCGTCGCGATTACCCGCTGTCTGGCCGACGAACTCGCGCCGTATAATATCCGGGTCAACGTGATTACAATCGGCGGCGTTGACAACACCGCATGGGCGGCGCAGGGGAACGAGTTTGTCCAGGAACATCGAGCGCGCATCGTGGCCAATCAGATGGTTAAACGGACCGGGCAAAATATAGACATCGCCCAGTGCGCGGTTTATCTGGCCAGCGACGAGTCGAGCTTCGTCACGGGTCAGAATTTTGTCGTCGACGGCGGTCTAACGGCGGGCTGAACCCTTCGTGGAGGACAATCCCATGGCGATCGATAGCAACCCGGTCGGCTCCCGTTCGCTGCCCGACGATTGCCTCCTCGACCCGCGGATCTACACCGACCCGGCAATTTTCGAACTCGAACTCGACCATATATTCAGCCGTGGCTGGCTGTGGCTGGGGGTGATCTGCGAGGCGCAATCGCCCGGGCAGTTCTTTCGTAACGAAATCGGTGGCGTACCGGTGATCGTCTGCCGGGCCGAAGATGGAAAGCTGCGCGGCTTTGTAGACGCCTGCGGGATTTGCGGCGAAAGCATCGCGCATATGCAATGGGGTAACGGGCGATTATTACAGTGCGCCGAGTCCCATGCCGTATACGATTTGACCGGCACAGCCGTTGAGGGCGCTGGGGGCTCGCTCGAGCCGATAAGGGTGGAAAACTACCTTGGCTTCCTGTTTGCCGCCCTCAAACCGACCGCGTCGCTGCGTGACTACTTGGGCGTGCAAGCAGACTGGTGGGAACGGCTCACTGTAATACGCACTGACATAGAATGGGAGCTGGTAACCGCCTGGATGACGCCGAGCGATACAAACTGGAAGGAGTTCATGCAGCCTGGCGACGGCTATCACGTACAGTCGCTGCACAAGATCTTTTGCAAGTACATGACGCCCAAAGCCGGGTTTTACGATGTCCTCCAGCATGTATCCCCGCGTTATGGCCATATAATCTTTCCATATCCGCCGCCGAATTATGAATATTTCCGGGCGAATTTGTGGGGCGGCGTGCATAGTCCTGAAGAGATCAACTTGCCGACCGTCGCCCGGAATCCAAAAGGATGGGGGGGTTGGGTCGGAGACACGTTCCCAAATGTCATCTACGCGGTGCGAAATGAATGGCTGCTGTGGCTGCAGTTGGTCATGCCGCGTGCAGTCGATCGGACAATGGTCTACAACAAGGTTTACTGTCGGCGCGGTCTGAGCGATTGGCAAAAACGGCTAATCCAGAGAGAAGAGGATATCTGGACCTATCCGATGGGCCTCAACGGTGAGGATGACTGGGCGAATTTCGAACGCCAACATACTTCTCTCCGCGGTGAAACCTTGCAGCGCCTGGTCATAGCCCGATACTACGGCGAGGATCCAAATGCCGCCGAAATCCGCGTCGCGCAGGACGCCGAGGCCGGTTACCGGGCTTATTTTCGCCGCTGGCGCCGCTGCCTGGAACAGGAAGAATAGCGTCGCCGCCCGCCACCCGATGACGAGAGCGAGGAAATCCGAGTAATGGACGTGCGGCGCTATCGAAAGCTGCTCGAAACAACTCCGCAGAGCGCCGAAAGCACGCGCAGGCATTCGCTGGACGATCGGCTTCAATTGCGCTCGGTCGAGGTGATCGCGGAACTGCGCGCAAAATTTCAGAACGCCTGGGTCTTTGTATGCGAGGGCAGCACCCTTGAACGTCCCGGGCGTTATCTGACCGACACGATCGCTGACCGTCTGGTCTTCGTGTGCCGGGACACCCGCGGTGGACTGCGCGGTTTCTTCAACGCCTGCCCGCATCTCGGGCTCCCAGTTCTGACGAATCGCACCGGCCTCGAGAAGGCGTTCGTCTGCTCCTATCATGGCTGGCGTTTCTCGCCCGAGGGGCGGTTGACTGCGATGCCGCTACCCGAGGGGTACGAGGCGGTCGGTCTGAGGAGGGAGGATTTTCCTCTACAGCCGATCCAGACGGCCCAGTTGGGCGGATTAGTCTTTGGATGCGTGAACCCGGGGATGGATCTGCGTCAGTCGCTGGGCATTGCAGCGAGCTATCTCGACCAAATGTTTCCTGCCGAGCGCAACTGGGAAACCATTTTTAATTACACGCTCACGGTCGATTGCAGTTTTGAGCAATGGATGCGCGAGAGCGCGGATTGCTGGGCTGGAGAGACTGGCGCGTCAGGCATCGTGGACCGTTCGGGCCCGCGATGGAAAGCAAGTAGCGTTCAGAGAGGGCAACGCGGAGAACAGGTCGCGCTCTATAATGATCCTCCTGTCTTCGCGTCGGCCGTTATAGGTACTTTTATAGAAGACGCCAGAACCCTGCGGTGCATCCTGCATGCGCCCCCGAATCTGATCGTCGCGGCACTTGGCCCCGCAGTCATCACGATCAGGTGCGATCCGGTCGACCGTACCTGCACGCTGCTTAGAATCAACGGTTATGGACTTACCGGCGAAAACGAGCAAATGAGACGAGCGCGCAAGCTTGCGCTTGCCGACTGGTGGGGGCCGCTTTCACCCTTTTTCGCGTTGAGCCATACCCGGTTCGCGAGCGGAGGGAAACTGTGATGGCGACTGACCGTGACGAAATCCTGCGGCTTCTCGATGCATCAATCAGGTTGCTGGACGACGAGCGTTATGATCAATGGCTCGAACTTTTCGCTCCCGATGCTACCTACCTGATCGTTTGCAAGGACGGCGTTACCGAGCTCGGCAGTCACATGGTAGATACCGATCGGCAGGGGATTGCCGCGCGAATCGAACTGCTGAAGGATCCGAGCCGGGTGAGAGTCAACACCGCGGTCTCTCACTTGGTGTCCTGGGGCCCAATAGACTTCGTTGATAAGGATACGGCTCTGATTGCCTCGCGATTTGCCCTGTTCGAAACCCGTAATACGGATGGCGTCACCAAGCTCGGCTATGTTGGACATTATGAAGATCGCCTGATGCGGGTAAACGGGACGTGGCGGTTTGCCAGCAGAAAAGCAGTGCTCGATACCATGAACTTCCGCGCCCTGCTCGCGCCCATATGAATATCGCGCTTGCGGCGCAGAAATGGATGAAGCTGACGGGGTCGCGCCACCGGCCAGGGGGGTAACGTCCTTCCGAATCAGATTCGCCGTGCTCGCCCGATGTTCAGCAGGGCTCGAAGGCATCCGCTCCAAACTCTTGACAATATCTCCGCCGGGGAAGAGAAACGGTTATTCATGCGCATTGACGGATAACCGCACAAGAGGCAGCGATGACCGAAGCTGAAGCGCTGTGGACGGAAATCGAGCGGATCCGATCGAGTATTACGAGGAGGTGAAAGCGGTCGCGCAGAAATTTTGGCAAAACCACCGATCAGGGCAGGTACCTCGAGATCTGGAAGGCGCGTAATTCCCCCCGCCAATTTCTCCGAATAGCCGCCCATGGTGGGCCGTTTTTTGCTTCGCTTGGGTGAGACTGATTGCCCCATGGATACCTCCTATAGAGTGTCCATGTGCGCTCAATCCGCGCCTCAAATCCAGTGCCGAAAATATCATCCGAATGAAAACTGGAGTGAGCATAGGCGTGGCAACGTGATCGTTATGCCGGACCTCCCTGAGCCGCTCGTCGGATCAGTTTGCCGGGAATACCTGGTCCTTGTGATCGTGGTTGGCGAGACGCACCTGCGCCGAACCCTGAAGCTTTATGGTTTGTCCCACAACACTTCCTTGATCTTTGCGCCGGCCTCGTGCTCCCGCAGCACTCCCATAATCTGCTCCTCGCTGAAGCCCTCACCTTCATCGTCCGTCTTCTTTCTGGCGACGAACACTACCCCATTTCGACTGAGTGTTCGGAGAGCAGACCATGAGATTCACGGACAGGGACTAAAATTGCCGGGTTTTGACCGCCCGATTCCCCGGCTTAATGTTACGGCCGTGCGGGGGTTAGATAAGAATGGGATAGGATTTCTCCCAATGCGATCCGGTTTCGAGATTAAGCAACAAAAAGCGCCCGTAGGGTGGCTGACGCGAGGTGAGCGCGGCGCATGCGTGGTCACCAACTCGTCAAGATGCCGGCGCTTCTCGCGCAAGGCCACAAAGGCAACCTGCACGCACCCAGCTCAAGCGAGCGACCGTCCGATTAGGTCAAGCATCTCGCCCCCGATAGCGTTCGACGGCAACCTTGAGATCAGGGTTATTCCGCGCCGCGGCGATGAGAATTGTCTTACGTACGATCATCGGAAGGTGTGACCTGCGTATTTCATCACGCGCTCATTCGACGATGCAAAAGCGCTGCCTGTATCTATGTTCCGCTAGCATTTCTCTCCTCGATAAGACCGGAGTCATTTAAGCTAAACTTCTTGGATCCCAGCCGGTTCAGATGTGGCACTAGCCCACCGCCGAAAAAATGGGGATTTTTGCCGTTGAAAGAAAAACATCCTCGAAGTTCCGTTGTCTCGTTGAACGCTGCAATGAGGTCGTCAATTTGACTGTTAGTCAGGTGTTCGATTGCGGGCAACACGTCTCCGAGCAAGTTTCCGGTGTTCCAATTCGGACACCCTCGCAACGCTCGTACGTAAGCAGCGAACATGCGGTCGTGTTTGATTAGGATTTTGGCGAGCTCCAAAGCGCAATTTTCCCACGTGGCGGTAAGCCCCTGGAACTTTCCGATGAATCCATAAGGGTCTCTTTCCAAGCGAACCGCGGCTATTGGCACCCCCCGTGCGAAAGCGAATCCTACTTCTTGATCGGTCCAATCACTTTCATGGAATTTGTCCGTGAGGAGCGCCACGAAACCATCCATGCTGGCGAGTGCGCTTTCGATCTCGGCTTGCCATTCCTTCGTAGGACGAATATCCACGTGAGCCACGAAACAAGACACTCCGAACGCCTCGAGACGTTCTTTCAGGGCGCCAGTTTCGTTCTTGACCTCTGACTTATGGCTGAGGAATAGACGGAAGTCTCGCTTGGTCCCCCAGATACGCTGCGCCGCCCCAGATGAAACGGTGTTCCTTCCGGAGAGCAGCAAACCTGATTATTCCCGCCAATCTCCTTCTCGCGGCATCTCCACCTCAAGAAATACCTTCGCCAGAAACTCATTTTGAACGCTTTTTATCTTGTTCAGATCTTCTCGGATTTTTTCCTCTAATTCGTTCTTTTGTTGTAGAGAGAAGGAGAACAAATGTTCTGATACCGTCATGTACAGTGCATGGCCGTATGTGCCGCCGTCCCAATTGTCGCTGCTCCATTGTTCATGAACGCGGATCCGCGAATTGACGAGTAGTTCTTGGAGTTGTCGCTGGCCCTCTCGTTCGTACACTCTGGAGAGCATCGCCACGTACCGGTCAATGTTCCTCGGAATTTCAAATTGTGATTCTTCACCGTTCATAGCCAACTCGTTCGCAAGCGTCGCACTTTCAGTTAAGCCCGATAACTCGAAAGAAATACTAACGGCCGTGGCGGATCTCCCTTGCCTGCTGGACCACGATAGGGACTCAGCCTGGACTTACCCAGTCACTTCACACGCAAATCGTCCAGAAATTCCGAAGGTACGTTGCCACTTGTCACCAGCAAATGATCGCGCGCGCGGGTGCAGGCGACATAGAGCAAGTGGCGCTCGGTGTCGTACACTTCTTGCAGATCGGCGTCATCGCCTACTGTCTCGATGCGTTCTTGCAAGGGGATTATCTCGTCGTCGCAGGCCATTACGACCACGGCGCGGAACTCGAGACCTTTGGCGAGGTGCATGGTACCAATGGAGACGTGGCCGCTCGTGGTTTCGACATGCTCATCGAGAATTTTGAATGGAAGGCCAGACTGCGTCACGGCCGCACGTGCGCGATCCAGTTGTACAGCGGATCGGACGAACACGCCGAACTCGTGCGGAAGGACGCCGTCTTTGGCCCGTTCTACGATCCATTTGCCGACCATCTCGATCTCCTCGTTTTCATTCTTGAGCGAGCAAATCGTCGGCGGCGGGCCGTTGAACACGGAGACCGTATCGCTCCGGTCCTCGCTGTTGCCATCAATGTCGGTCACGACCGTGCCGAGCAGACGGTCCGCCTGCGTTCGGATTTGGTGGGAAGTACGATAGTTAACGCGCAAGGTGCGGGAGCGCCCCCGGATGTCCACGCCGAGGGCCTTCCAGGAGAAGGGCTGCTGGAAGATGCGCTGGCCCAGATCGCCCGCGAAAAAGAGGGCGTTGGGTCTTCCCCCGCCCAAGGCGGCAAGGAAGCGGAGATGGGCGACGCTGATGTCCTGCGCTTCGTCCACGACTGCGAAGTCGAAGACCACGTTCTTGCTCTTTGCGAGCACGGCGGCGAGTGAGCTGAACAGCTCAGCGTGCGTGATCAGCTTGCGGCTTTTCAACTCGGCACGGACGCGCTGGAAGATGGACCACAACACCGCGCGTTGCGCCTCTGGAAGCCGCGTCTTTCTGCCGAGCCGCGCCACATCGCGATACGCCTCCCAGTTTTCCAACTGCCACGCATCCACCACCTGCTCCCATTCGGTGAGCAGAAAATGTACGCCAAACTTGTGGCCGCCCACGGCGCTCGAGGCCTCTTTCATCAGCTCGCGAATTATCTCGGGGCTGGCTATCGTCGCCTGCCCGACATGTGTCTTGTAGAGGCGAAGACCGATGGCGTTGAGCGAGTGAACGTCAATCCGTTCCGCGAGGCGCGGTTCACTGCCCAACAATCGCTTCAGCTTGGTCTGCAACGTATTCGCCAGCGTGTCGGAAAAGGTCGTCAGCAGGACGCGGGCGTTGGGATGCGTGCGCGCCAGATGCGCCGCACGGTGTAACGCAACTATGGTCTTACCGGTGCCCGCTGAACCGGAGACCCGCGCCGGGCCGGCGTAGTCTCGCTCCACCCATTGCCGCTGCTCCGGATGCAAGAAGACCGTCCACTTCTCCCAAGGGAAATCGAGGGCGCGCTCCAACTCCTCTACGTTCGTCATCACGCGGAAGCGCCGCTGGGCATCGGGATGTTCAAAGGGATTCGCCGTCACCGCTGGAGGCAGGGGCACGCGAGGTTTCCCACCGGTCGCCAATTCCAACAGTGCCTCCGCCGCCTCGGCGGGCAGGTGGTCAGTCAAGGCCAGCAGCATATCGTCTGTTGCTACGTTCTTGACGTCGTCGAGCCACTCGGCGGGCACGCCGTAGCGAAGGAGTTTGTCATCGGCAATTTCGGCGAAAATGGGCTTGTTCTGGGTGGCAGGCTTTGGCTCAGCGGCAAGTTCTCTCTGCACATAGACCGGGACCATGACCTCCTTCACGGTCTCGCGAATCTCGACCAACTGTGCGGCGCCCGTTCTGGGATGCGTCTCCAGTTTGCGCCGTTCCGCCCAGTCATAAGCTTTGTCGTGGTGGCCCACGTAACAGAGCATGAGGCTGTCATCGGTTCTGTGAACGATAAGGCGGATGTCGCTGCCAACCCGTACCGACCAGAAGTTCCTGTCCTTCGCCTTTCCGAGCTTGTGGAAGCTCATTCCGGGATTGGCCGGATTGAGTTGCAAGTCGAACGCCGTCGTCTTGACGGCTTTTTGCTCGTCCCCGGTCAGGCGAGCGAGACTATCCGTAAAAGTGTCTGCGATTCGAAATTCCATCATGGGGTCGTACGGCGTTCTTGAATAGCGGCAACAACCGCTCTGTTATTAGTCAAAATCCCTTCAATTAACACGCGCAACTGCTTTGTTGTCTCTGCCCGCGCGCCGATGTAACCGGCTTTGATCAGGTCGATAAATGGGCCCTTGCGGAGATACCGGCCGTCCAAGCCGTCGTAGCTCACCCTGAAACCGCCCTTAGGTCCCTTAAAACTCGGATCTCGAAGAACCATCAGGAAGTGATCCAATGGTATAATGATACTGCTGCCGCCCAATAGTGCGTCGCGTTTGACAAACTTCAAGTAGAAGACGTCAGGGTTGAGGCGGTACTCGTTTGGCCCAACTGTATGCCGAGCTGTAAAGGCCTGCATTCGGCGAATTTCGCTTCTGAGGTTGCGGTCTGGCCGATAAATCCAATCCGTGTTCCCAGAATCGTCGCGAAGCGGCTCTAGCATCTTGTATTGGAGCATGACGAGGTTCTCTTTGGTCACGTTCAGATAGATCAGATCGACGCCGAAACAATGTTCGAGGGGACGCCGATTGGCGGTGTAGACCACAAGCTGCTCTGTGTCGCGTTCGAAGACCGCTCGTCCTGTCAAATCGCTCTGCACCAGGTCATAGCCAGGAATTTGTCTGGCGTCGTGTTCAATCACCGAATCTTCGATGATGCTGGCCCTTGCCAATGCTGTTTCACGTCCTTCGACAAGCTCTAACGAGCGGACGGGATCATGCGGGGTCAAACCAAACGCCAGCAGTGCGGTTCGGACGGCATCTTCCTGTAGCTCAGCGGTCGTATGAAATCGCTTCGGGGAGAGTATGGATTCCGCAACGACTCGCATGGGACCGCGGTTACTCTTTATCGAGGCAAGTCTATCGATCAGATGGCTGCTGAGCTTCGGTGATAACGAGACGAAACCCGAGCGCTCCTGCAATTTCATTTTTAGGTTATTCGCGTGCGGCTTCGCGGTAACCAAGCGAAGTAGACCAGAAGTGCGTTGCGGGAGGATCTGAAGAGTTCGAGTGACTTTAATACGGGAATCGAGCGTGGTGATTGCTGCCTTCGAAGTGATCAGGCCGAAGCGCAATTCTTCATCATGGCCCCGTCTCCCTTGTACCAGGCAAGGTGTCGGGATCTTGACGTGATTGAAGAGGTCGTGCGGCCTTGCGATGGTGAACTCATTGACGCCCCGGCGCGATTCATTCAAACGCTCCCACTCACCGTCATCGAATCTCAGCACGACGATCGGTGTTTGTTCGACAAATCCCATCAACTTGTCGAGCCAAGTAACGGCCATCACTGCACTCGGAATACCTTCATCACTTCGTCGCCCAGGTGGTTAATCACCTTCACGGCGATGCGGCCCGTCTTGGGTTTGTCGAAGGCGCGTGAGGTGTCGCTGTGCAGCGTTGCCCAAGCTTCGGAATCAATTTCTGCCTTTAGGGTCGTCTTCAGCGCGCTGTAGGGATCGTTGGCGCCGAGGAAGTAGGCGTGGCGGACGAAGAAGCTTTCTTCGTTGTAATCGGTGTCGATGAACCAGCAGGCGATACCGTCGGCGCTGTCGCTGATGACTTCGCCAGTCTGGGGTTTGAAGACATCCACGCCGTTCACTTTCACCCGGAGCTTGCCGTCTTTCTCGGTCAGATCGATGTCCGGCTCGCCGAAGATTACGAACAGATTGCCTTTGCCGGTGTTTTTGAGGTCGGCTGCCATGTGCAGGTCGGCGTTCATGCGAGCCTTGAGGACAGGGATACGGCCCAGCTTGCTGAACTCCGTGGTGTGTGCCTCGTAGTTGAAGGCGCAGGCGATCAGTACATCGAATCCGGCATCTCCCGCCTCGCGGGCGGCGGCGACCAGATCGGCGCGCTGCACGGTGCCAAACTCGGAACCGACGAAGATGGCGGCGCGCTTCTCGGTGTCGCCTTCCAGGTAGCGGCCTTCGGCGCAGACCAGATCGCCGGGCCACGGCGTGAGGGCGGTGAAGGCGATCCGGTCCTCTTTGTGCGCCTGCTGCACGCCGGCGGTCTTGAGGTTTTCGAGAATCATCTGGGGGAAGGACTGCCTGGCGCTGTCTTTCTTCAGCGTGTCGATCAATTCGTCGTTTTCATCCACGCCCAGCACGCGATGGGGGCTGAGGCTCTCCACGGTGAAGGGACCGGCCACGCGGACTTTCTTATTGTCCGGGTAGGGCTTGTCGAAGAGGTATTCAGGCTCCGCCTTGGCGGCGATGGAGGCGTCGATCTCCTTCTGCCGGGCGATGCGGGCTTGCCACCAGTCGGCATGTAGTTTCTTCGCCGGTTCCGGCCACGCCTTGTCTGGTTCCCGCGGAAATTCCCATTCCTGCCATTGCTTTGTGAGCGCGGCGTTCAGCTTTTCGCGCGACGATTCAAGCACAGCCCGCCATTTGTCCCAGATGACATCGATTTCGGCGTTATTCGCGATGGACTTGAGGGTGATGTGCGGCACGCGCTCATAGACGAAGCCGTGACGGAGGTTCCCGCGCACGGGCTGCGACGACGGCGTGGTGCGCGTGATTTCTGCTTCCTTGATCTGACCTTCGCGGGAATCGGCGAGCAGGTAAAATGGATAGCGCGCGCCCATGATGCGGGCACGGGCGAGCGCCAGCGCGACGCGCGAGGTATCAATCGTGATCCAGCGGCGCCCCCATTGCTCCGCAACATAGGCTGTGGTGCCGGAACCGCAGGTCGGGTCCAGCACAAGATCGCCGGGGTCGGAGGCCATCAAAAGACATCGGCGGACAATGCTAGTATTTGTCTGAACGACGTAGATTTTGTCATCCATGAAGCTGCTAACGACATCAGTCCAGATGTTGTCGATGTCGAGAACAGGATAATCAATGAGCAGCCTTATGTAGCTGATGGATCTCGGCTTAACGAATAATCGCCCCGCTCTTAGCAGACGCCACATTCCAAGCTCAGTCGTCTTCCAACTCTTGCCCGCGGTTGGCTTAAAGATGTTTTCGCCGAGACGAAAATCATAAATGCAACTGACCGTTGCGCCGGACGATGATAGATCACCGATTGCGGCGATTTTGTTTTCGTCAAGCGCTGATTGATCGGTCGGCAGCCCGACTAAGGTACCCGGAGCAGCCAGGTAGTGGCGATACGTCGTGCCTCCTTCAACGCCGATAACCTTTTCACGGAAAATCGGTCGAAACTTCGCGTTTTCTCGTTTTCTGCAATACCAAATTACGAAGTCCGAAGTATTCTTTATAAAGTCTTGGCCCAACCCGCTCGACTTCCGAACCGACACGAGACTGACGAAGTTTGTCTCTCCGAAGACCTCGTCCATCAGGGCCCGGACGCGATGCACATTTTCGTCGCCGATTTGCACAAAAATGGAACCGGAATCGGTGAGAAGATCGCGGGCGACAGTAAGCCTGTCGCGGAGGTAAGTGAGATAACTGTGAATACCGTCGCGCCAAGTGTCACGAAAGGCTTTCACTTGCTCAGGCTCGCGAGTGATCTGAGCCGCATTGCCGTCCTTCACGTCGCGGCTAGTGGTGCTCCACTGGAAGTTGCTGTTGAACTTGATGCCGTAGGGTGGATCGAGGTAGATGCACTGCACCTTGCCCCTGAGGCCCTCGCGCTCGGCAAGGCTGGCCATGACCTGTAGTGAGTCGCCGAGGATCATGCGGTTCGACCAGTTTTGGTCGTGTTGGTAAAACTCGGTCTTATCGACGCCTTCGGGAATGCCATTGAAGTCGGCGAACAAGTCGGCCTGCGCCCCCGCGTGGGTGTCTTTTGTCTGCCTGAGCAGATCGTCGATGAGGACTTTGGGCTGGACCTTTTCCTGGATATAGAGCGGTGGCGCGTGGACGACGAGGTCGCTCCAATCCTGTTCATCCTTCCCGCGCCAAACGAGTTGGGGATCGAGGTCGATGTTGCGCGGGTATTTCACCGTGCGCGGCTTCTCCTGCTCCTTCTGGAGCACGGACTGATATTCCGCGGTGGGAATGTTCTTCCGCTTGGCCTCGTCGTGCTTGAGAGTCTCGACCGTCTTCGTATTGGATTTCTTGGCCATGTCATTTCTTCTCGGTCGCCGGTTGAGCCGTGGCGGACACGATCATCTTGTTGAACTCGCTTTCGATCTTGGCCTTGAAATCAGACTCGATCCGGTAAACGTCGATGAACTCGGCAAACGCCCAGCGGCCATACGTCCCGAGATGGTTCACTCCCGGCACCCAGTAGGTGTCCATCGTGGACTTCTTCTCCTTCGCGTCCTCGCGGCGGTAGCCTTTAATTTCCACCACGAGATGCAGCAGATCCTCGGGACCGTGATCGTCATCCACCAGCACGATGAAGTCGGGCAGATACTTCCGCGTTTCGGAGCCGTACCGGTACGGCACTTCGAGGCCGAGATTGTGGTTCTTGGTATAGGCGATCACTTTGGGATGCGATTCCGCAACGCGGCAAAACTCCGCCTCCCAGTCGCTGTCGAGCACGACCCAGTTGACGTGGTTCTTCGGCGGTGGACCGCTCGTGTCCCATCTGTCGGCGCGTGAGGTGTTGAAGCGGACGTGCCTGGTGGAACCAGTGGGATTGTAGGGGTCAAGCAGCGCCTTGATTGGCCGCACGCCGACGAACTTCCGGGTGATGCCCGCGGTGATCCGGTTGCAGGCCATGTCGGCGAGTTCCTGATACATAAGCAGCGCAGGATAGGTTTCGCCTTTACAGACGAGGCAGGTATCGAGCCACTGTTTGGCGATGCGCTTGAGCTGGCCGAAAAGGTAGAGCTTCGGCTCCTCGCCGGGATCGCGCCATTTCGTGTAAAGCAGCCGCTGGGTGACGTGAAACACGAGCGTAGAAGGCCTCATGTCGTCCAGGTGCTCGAGACTCAAATCCACGCCCTCGCCGATGATGCCGGAATTGCGAGTGATGGACGGGCCGACCAGGTCGGGGCTGAGTTCAAGGATGGAGTCGTCGTTGAAGATGGCTTCGAGCCGCTCTTCAGGCAACTCGACGCGATAACCCTCGACGCGGGGAAAGCGGATTTCGAGCGCGTCACGCTCAGGACTGATGGCCTTGACCTGAACCGTCTCGCGCGGCGGCTGTGGCGGAGCGATGACCGGCTTCGCGGTGAAGTCGAAGGGAATGCCGAAGACATCGGCGTATTCCACGTTGAAGAGTCCCTTATCCGCGCCTTCTTCGTTCAACTCATAGGACTGACGGCGCAGCGCGCGACCAATTACCTGCTCGCACAAAAGCTGAGTGCCGAAGGCGCGGATGCCGAGGACGTGGGTGACGGTATTGGCATCCCAACCCTCGGTGAGCATTGAGACGGAGACGACACATCGGATCGCGGCGCCAAGTTGTCCGGGCTTGCCGACAGTGTTCATGACCTCGCGGAGCAATTCCTGGTCGGTGATGTTGTCGCCGGCGCGCGGATCGCCGCTTCGCTCCACGATCTCGCGCCGAAAGCGCTCAATCTCGTCGGCCGCCATGCCGCGAAAGTTGTCGTCGAGCGCATCGCCCGCCTCAAGTTGCTCGCTGTCGATCAGCAGCGTGTTCGGGCGCGGGAGTGGATTGCCTGTAGTTTCGTCGAAGTTGCGGAACAGTGCGAGGCGCCCATTAACCGGGGTGGTAGTTCCGTCATCGTTCTTGCGGTCGAAACCGGAGATGAAGTCATAGACGAGCTTTGAGATCGCAGTGTTCTGGCAGACGATGATGAAACAGGGAGGCACCTTGATGCCCTTTTCCTCCCAGAGCTTGAAGGTCTTCGCATAGTGGCCGTATAGGGCTTCCAAAGCCGTCTGCAAGCGGGTGGGGAGTTCGAGCGGGTCGAGTTCTCCGCCTTTGCCGCGCCCCTTCTTGGGCATCTCTTTGCGGATGTTCTCCCAGAGGTCGCGGAACATTGGCATCTGGTCGCCGGGGATGTTCTCCGCCACGGGAACCCGCGGCAGTTTGACGATGCCGCACTCGATGGCATCCATGAGCGAGAAATCGCTCACCGTCCAGTGAAACAATGTGCCCTCGCCGTAACCGGAGCCGCGCAGAAAAAACGGCGTCGCGGATAAATCAATGACGCGGCTCAGGCCGAGTTTGCGGTTCACCGCTTCGAGGCCGGATATCCAGAGGCGGGCCGCTTCGTTGTTTTTTTCGGCCTCCTTCTTCTCGTCGCTTTTCAGATCCTCATCGTCCGCGTCTTTCGGCTTTTCCCGGTAGCAGTGGTGCGCCTCATCATTGATGGCGAGGATGTTTTTCATCCCCATCAAATCGGGCATCACGCGCTGGATCATCTGGCCTTCCGTCTCGAGCGTGTTGGGTTCCTCACCCGTGCGACCCTGGAGAAGCTGGCGGCCGCCTTTGGAAATCTCCAGACGCTCGCGAAGACCGAATGCGTGGTAATTGGTGATGACGATCTTGGCCCGGTTCACATCGCCGAGCATGTCGCCGGGAACAAGTTCGCGGTTTGCGTAGTAGCTGTCGGGATCGTTGGGTTGGAGGACGCGCAGCCGGTCTTTGATCGTCAAGCCAGGTGCACATACCAAAAATCCGCGCGTGAAAGTTTTGCTCGCCGGGCGTCGCACCGCATTGATAGTTTGCCAGGCGATGAGCATGGCCATCACGGTGGTCTTGCCCGCGCCGGTGGCCAGTTTCAGTGCGAAACGCAGCAGTTCGGGGTTCGCATCTTTGTTGGCCGAATCGAGGTGGTCGAGAACGCGCTTACCGTTTCTGGATTGGGGAGCGACCTCGATGAGCCAGATTGCGGTCTCCACGGCCTCCACCTGGCAGAAGAACGGGCGGATGCCGCTGAACTTGTGATGCCGCCAATGCTGAAGGAGCCGAGTTGTTTCCGGCGTGACTTGCCATTGATTGGGGTTGGGCAATGCACGCCAAACGTCCACGGCATGGCGGACTTCATTGATGTTGGAAGTAGTGCCGTATTGCTGCTCCTCGGTGGAGAGACCCTTGCCTTCGTCGAACACAAATCCCGACTGTCCGGCAGCCTTGCGTTTCTTTGGCTTTGGGATCGGCGTGATGAATTTGGCATCGCGCCGGCGCTCGATGATCTTCTGTGTGGGCTGCCCAGCCTCATCGAGATCCCAATGCCTCGACGGGTATTCATAGGGAGAGTTAAGAATCGGGTGTTCAAAAAATTCATTGGCCATGTTTGCTGACGCTTACCCCGATTTGCGCTCGTCGAGTCCGTGCGCCGTTCGCCATTGCGCGGCATATGCCCGCAACGATTCCGTAGAGGCACCGGACTCCGGCGGTCGGAGAACAGGAAGATACCAGAAGCCAACTCCGTTTCTCGACGCTGCAAATCTGGCCGGTCCAACCAGAACGTTGCCTGTCGTCGTGCCACCTTCGCACTTGAGGGCAACCACGGAACCCCACGGTAGACCGGCGAAATCGTTCAGCCGGTTAGTGCTGAAGGGGATACTCTTTTGGTTGCGCATCAGCGCCGCGAACAACTTGCGATCGACTTCCAGTTGCGCTTCGACCGGTTCTCCGCCGGGCCATTCCACGACCGAGATCGCTTGGCCAATTTTCTTCGCGTGCGCCAGCAGCAGGTCTGTGATCGTCAGGCGATGGCACGCGAGCTTTCCATCAAGCCGGGGAAATTCGCACGCACAGTAAAACATCACGCGCCTGCGCTCATCGGCCGCGAGCAACGCCAGATCGAGCAACTCGGAAACCGCAGCGGGGTTTTTAATCTCGACTTCATCGCGGCCAGTCGCTATCGCGAGGTTGCCGAGATCGTCCAGCCAGTGGTAACGCGACTCGCCCACGAGATCGCGGAACGCGTTGCCGACAAAGCCCTTGGCACGCCCCTGCCGCCGCAAGCGAGCATCGACAAAGATCGGGGGCTGGAATCCGTGCGCTGCTTCTCCAGCGTCTGCCGCTTTGACAAGTTGCTCGGTCGCGCTACCCCAGCCCCAGTAACCCCACGAGAAAACCGTGACAATCATATGCGGGCCTTGTTCGACGCGAGAAAGTGCTTCCCGTTGAGTAGCCGAGGCGGAACGCGGATGAATCCGAGCGCTCCTTTGAACGGAATCGGTTTCGCGAGATAGCGGGGGTTCTCGAGTTTCCAATGCCACTGACCGCGGATCGCCCATTTGCTCTTCGAGTTTCGGACGCAATCGACGATCTCGACTGAGCCGACGATCGCGCCGGTTGGCAATTCGTCGAGATCGAGCTTGAGCTTCGCGGCCTCCTTACGTTCGATTTTGAGCGCTGCCTGAATGAGAATCCGTCCTCGATAGTGAGTGCGCCAGGGTCTGTTTTCGACATCCTTGCCGAGATGCAGAATCGCATAGGCCCAGGGCTGCCGGATCGAGAGTGCCCGCTGTTCTTCCGACCGAGACAATTCCAGTTCCCCCTCAGCGACCAGCCCGCGCTCTAAGGCGAATTCGCGCGCATAACGCGGACATTGCCCGGATTAGACACGCGCAGTAAGCTATCACCATCGTAGGCCGAGCGAAAATCGTGCGGCAACGTCAACCTGTGATGCGCGCTCTCGCACAAAGGCAGCCCCCACGCGTTGGGGAAGGGCTTGAAGAGCCATCGTGGGGTAGAATGCGGTCTGTAAGCAGCGAGTTGATCACTGACGAATCGAGGAGGGCAACCGGCCACCCCAAATCGAACGATTCAACCGACTCGAATTCGCCTTTCCCGAACCCAAGGGGAGGCAAGAAGCGGCATCATTTGATTCAACTGCGTTAACGTTTCCGCGCACCTCTCGAGGGAAGCCTGACAAGGTTTCCCGGGCTTACCAGTGTCGCGCCTCTATCAAGTGCCTCTGTGTCGGCGGAAGTCGCGAGCGAGACTTCCGAGGGCGAGTGCCTCAAAGCGTGCTGGCGGGTAGTCTCCGGGGGGATAGAGCGCGACCAGTTTGAAGGCTTGACTGACGAGGAGGCCATCGCGAATCCAGCGGCTCGCGAGGTTTGCTGCAATCTTGAAAGCGGATTCCGCTCAGTTTTGACGCGACGGGTAAATCTTGAGCAGTCGATGCGCCATCGATAGTTGATCGATTGGCCCGCCGTCGGCTTCGCTCCGGACTGGAAAGCGGCTGAGATAACCCTCGGCGCGGAGCCGCAATACGACCCCAAACCCAAGCGCGATTTCGATTGCCGAGCGCCGGCGATGGCGCTTGGCCGATTGTGGGAATCTGTCCTCGAACCCGCTGGAAAAGTACCGCAATCCCAATTCGTCGGCTGCCGGTTTGACGATTGTCCTAAAGAAATCCTCCAGCAGCGCACCGTACTCGGGGGCGGACACGCATTTGCCGGGATAGGCGAAGACGTTGTCGACGCAGATAACTCCCTCACACTCCGCCAGCGCGAATCCGATGTCGCCGGAAGTTTTGCGACATCGAATCAAATAAAGCCGAGGATCTTTAACACGGGCCGCTCGGCGCTCGGTTTCCAAGTCCCGGTGCCAATTCGGCTCCAGGTGCGATTCAATCGTCGCAATCAATTTTCCGAGCGCGGCCGCGTTGCCATGAACAACCAGATCGTGAAACCAAATCATGCGATCCTCATTTCCGCGCTCATCGGAGCGCGGCCCCATTGAAGCGGCGATAATTGGTTTTCCCAGCCGCGGGCTTCGCGATCGACACCTGTGCTCGATGAGAGACTCCCTGCATTGACGGTGCGGGCCACACCCCGGCTCACAACCTAGCGTTCTTTGCGCAGATACCAGGGCACATTGACGATCACGATGCGGTGCGTTCCCTGCGC